>Ga0192245_10655_pt1 | contig 13577 bp, 12 predicted proteins | sample Koala_Koa27_M3_FD_131238 | JGI IMG/M metagenome (GOLD analysis project Ga0192245, IMG submission 131238) | Enriched cells from koala feces incubated with labeled cellulose particles, San Francisco Zoo, California, United States - Koala_Koa2-7_M3 ...
ATTCTCCATCGCCGGCATCACATCGAAGTGATAGAACCGTGCCTGTTCTTCGCCTTCGTCCATGGCGGCCGCTTTATCGGTGATCACTTTCAGCTCTTCCAGCGCATCCTTTGCCTGAGAAAGCAGGTCCGTAATCTGGTTCAGCAGGTCCGCCTGTACAGATGCATCTGCGCCGGCTTCTTTCACGGCCAGGACCGTATCGGCCACTTCCTTCGAATAGCTGACCACGGTCGGAATGAACTGCTTGCTGGCCATATCGATCATCGTACGTGCCTCAATGTTGATTCCTTTCGAGTAATTCTCATACTTGATCTCTGCCCTGGACTCCAGCTCAGATCTTGTAAAGACATTGTACTTCTCAAACATCTGAGCGGATTTTTCCTCGGTCATCACAGGGATCGCTTCTACCATAGATTTGATGTTGGGCAGACCCCGTCTCTCGGCCTCTTTCACCCAGTCTTCGGCATACCCGTTGCCATCATAGATGACCCTCTGATGCTCCACCGCATATTTCTTGATCAGATCATGGACTGCCAGATCAAAATCATCTGCCTGTTCGAGTATATCACAGGCATCCGAGAACGCCTCGGCTACAATTGTATTTAAGACAGTGTTGGGTGCCGCGATGGAATCCCGGGAACCCATCATACGGAATTCAAATTTATTCCCCGTAAATGCAAAGGGAGACGTCCGGTTCCGGTCGGTCGCATCTGTGGAGAGATCCGGCAGGGTCTTGACACCGGTATCCAACTTCCCGCCTTCCAGGCTATAGGTAGCGACTCCGGTATCAATCAGCTGATCCATCACATTCTGCAGCTGCTCGCCCAGATAGATGGAAATAATAGCCGGCGGTGCCTCGTTCGCACCCAGTCTGTGATCATTGCCCGGATCCGATGCGGATTCACGAAGCAGGTCCGCATGCTCATCCACCGCTTTGATAACGCAGGTCAGAACCAACAGGAACTGAATGTTATCATGAGGCGTCTTGCCCGGGTCTAACAGGTTCTTGCCGTCGTCTGTGATCAGCGACCAGTTGTTGTGTTTCCCGGAGCCGTTTACGCCAGCAAACGGTTTCTCATGGAGCAGGCACTTGAATCCATGCCGTCCGGCTACTCTCTTTAACGTCTGCATCACGATATGGTTGTGATCTGCTGCCACATTGGCCTCCGCATAGATCGTCGCAATCTCATGCTGTGCGGGTGCCACCTCATTATGCTGGGTCTTGGCTGTCACACCGACTTTCCACAACTCCTCATTCACATCTTTCATATAGGCAGCCACTCTCTGGCGGATCGTTCCGAAATAGTGATCATCCAGCTCCTGGCCTTTCGGCGGCAGCGCCCCGAATAAGGTACGTCCGGTGTACACCAGATCTTTTCTCTGATTGAACAATTTCTCATCTACCAGGAAGTACTCCTGCTCCGGTCCTACCGAAGGAGTTACCTTTCTGGAGGTTGTATTGCCAAATAAACGGATCAGCCGAAGCGACTGCTCGTTCACCGCCTCCATGGAACGCAGCAGCGGTGTTTTCTGATCCAGGGCCTCGCCTTTATAAGAACAAAATGCTGTCGGAATGCAAAGGATCGCACCGCCCGCATCGTGACGGACAAAAGCCGGTGATGTGCAGTCCCAGGCGGTATATCCCCTGGCTTCAAATGTATTCCTTAACCCGCCGGACGGGAAGGAAGACGCATCCGGCTCCCCTTTGATCAGTTCTTTTCCGGAAAATGACATCAGCACTTTGCCGCTGGGCAATGGCGCGGAGATGAAAGAATCGTGCTTCTCCGCTGTGACACCGGTTAACGGCTGGAACCAATGGGTGTAATGAGTAGCGCCTTTTTCAATGGCCCATTCTTTCATTTCATGAGCGATCACATCGGCAGTTGCCAAATCTAGATCGTCTCCTTCTTCAATTGTCCTTTTCAATTCCTTGTAAGCTTTTTTCGGCAGACGCTCCTGCATAACTGCATCATTGAATACGTCTTCACCAAAAATATCAGCCACATTGTACGTATCGTCGCTCATGCTTATTCCGTTCCTTTCTTTATATATGCTTATAAGTTTCTTACAATGAGAAAAAGGCACCCCAACTGATGTTGGAACGCCTTTGTTCTTACTATGGATGTTAGTATACCCCAATTGTTGTTAAAAGGCAAGTGAGCATTTTGTTGAAAATTTCCCTTTAATCTACCTAATTATAGAACATAATTTACAAAAACGACTAAAATAAGAGCCGAAATTCATGCGCTTCATGAATTCCGGCCTTTCATGCCAGTGACCCCTGGGGGAATCGAACCCCCGATTCCAGCGTGAGAGGCTGGCGTCTTCACCTCTTGACCAAGGAGCCGAATTTATTATAGCAAACAAGCAACAAATAGGCAAGTATTTTTTATAAGTCCTCCGGCACCATGATCTCCAGTTTTTTATTCAGATTATCGATCTCAACCTCGCTGTGTATGCCGCCGTATTCCCCGTCCAGCGTCCAGGCGATCTCCTCCTCGGATGTAAAAGTGATATGCCCGCTCTTAAACGTATACATATATTTGCTGTCCACCTTTGCGATCAAAAGGGCAGCGATGATGTCCTGCAGAGCGGCCAGATCCTGCGGTGTCTTAATTAAAGTGACTTCAAACAGACCGTCATCAAATTTCACCTCCGGTTCGATCATGTTCCGGAAGCCTCCGACTGAACGTGAATTCGTCACCATCCCGAAGATAAACTCGTCCTCCATTTCCTGATCCTCGCTGACCACTTTCATCCGGTAGGATGGAATATCAAAAAGCCGCTTCGTCCCTTCCAGAACATAGGCCAGATTGCCCAGCATATTCTTTGCATCCTGATTGGTCTCATAAGCCACATCTGTAAAAATGCCAAAGGCAGCCACATAGACAAAGGTATCGTCGTTAAATTTCCCCACATCACACGGAAAGACTTTCCCATGGACCGCATTATCCGCCGCCTTTAAAAGGCTGGTTGGGATGTGGAGGCTGTTGGCGAAATCATTGATTGTCCCGGTGGGAATAAACCCGATCCTGTCCTGCGTATCCCTCTTCATCATGCCGCTGACGACCTCATCGATCGTCCCGTCTCCGCCGCTGCAGACCACCAGGTCATACTCATCCTCCGGGTATTCCATGATTTTCCGATAAGCGTCCCGATAGGCCTGTGTGGGGTAGATCGTGACCTCATATCCGGCCTTCACAAAGATGTCAACGACATCAGAGAGTTTCTGTTTTAGCTGTTCCCTCCCGGCACGGGGATTATATAGAAACAACAGTTTTCCCATGGCAAAATCACCTTTTTCTTTTTATCGAGCAAAAAAGGGCATATCTTATGCCCTTTTATCAAAATTCCTATGGTATTTTATTTTCCGGATGATAGAAATGTCCCTACGCCATCTGCGGCTTTTTCCTCATCTTCCCCCTCTGCGACGACGACCAGATTGGTCCCCTGGGAAAGATCAAGGCTCATCATGCCCATAATGCTCTTGGCATTGATTTTTTTATTGTCCATCTCGATATACACGCGGCTGTTATATTGGCTTGCCTCCTGTACAAGATGGGCAACCGGACGTGACTCCATATCCATTTTCGTTTTAATGGTAACGGGTTTCCTGATCATAGTACGAGCTCCTCCTTACTGATCCCTTAGCTTTGCAGCAATTTCTGTTAATTTCCGCAGCCGGTGATTCACACCCGATTTTCCGATCGGCTGCTCAAGCAGACTGCCCAACTCCGTGAGAGTTGCTTCCGGATAGGCAAGACGCGTAAGGGCGACATCTCTTAAGCCTTCCGGCAGTTGATCAAAACCGATGGTATCCCGTATATAAGTGATATCCTCAATCTGCCGTACGGCGGCAGATACGGTTTTGCTGATGTTGGCTGTTTCACAGTTTACCTTGCGGTTCACGCTGTTGCGCATTTCCTTCATAATGCGGACATTTTCCAGCTCCATCAGTGCTACATCCGCTTCCATGACATTGAGGACATCCACGATCTGAGAACCTTCTTTTAAATAAACAATGTAAGAATTCTTCCGCCTGACGATCTTGGCATCCAAATCGAAGCTATTGATCAAATTCCGCAAAAATTCTGCTTGTTCCCTGTCGTTGCATACGATCTCAAAATGGTAGGATTTATTCGGATCGCTCATGGACCCGGCCGCGATAAAAGCGCCGCGAATATATGCCCTTTTACAGCACACTGCCTGTATGATCGCATTCTTTACAGCCAGAAGTTCATCCCCCTTATAGAACAGGAAATACGTCCAGCTGTTCCCGTTCAGGTTCCTCCGAAACAAAACATCAGTACCTATATTAAATGTTTTTTCCATCAATGTAAAGCACTTTTTTGCAACTCTTATGTTTTCCGTATGGAGCCGCATCGTACAGACGCCTCTGCAATCCTCTCCAAATCCCCCGCACATATGCACAAGGGCAGACAGCTCTGCCAGCTGACAATGACGCGCGCTTCCGTACCGTCCGGCCAGTTCATCTTTCACTTTGCCCGAAAATGACATAACCGCCTCTACCTCGCCTTCGTAATGGCATCCTTTTCAATATCCCTGTGTTCGATCCGAACGCCATATTCCTGCGCCTGCTGCAGCGATTCATACAACGCATTTGCAAAAACGACCGAACGATGCTTGCCGCCGGTGCAGCCGATGCCGATCACCAACTGAGTCTTTCCCTCCTTGATATAATTCGGGATGAGGAAATTGACCATGTCCACCAGTTTGCTCAGGAATTCTCCCGCTTTCTCATTTCCCATGACAAAATCCCGAACTTCCGGGTCATTTCCGTTTTTCGATCGTAATTCTTCTATATAATAAGGGTTCGGTAAGAACCGAACATCAAATACCAGATCCGCATCATTGGGAACGCCATACTTGTAGCCGAAGGAGAGGATACTGATGTACAGATTTTTATAATCCTCGTTCTGGACAAAAATCTTCTCCAGTTCTACTTTCAGGTCCCGGACAAGCATATGGCTCGTATCCAGCACATAATCCGCCCTCTCCTTCAGGAAGGTGAGCATTTTCCGTTCCAGAAAAATGCCTTCATCCACCCTTCCGTTGCTGCCGGATAATGGATGAAAACGCCGGGTTTCTTTAAACCGCCGGATCAGAACAGCGTCGCTGCACTCCAGAAACAAAATCTCATAAGGGGTTCCCCCCGCATCCAGGTCGTCCAGCACCTGTTCCAGCTCCTTAAAGCTCTCTCCGCTTCGGATATCGACGCCGATGGCCGCTTTACTGATCTCCGTCCCCGGCACCTGGATCAACTCCGCAAATTTGGGAATCAACGGTACCGGCAGGTTATCCACGCAGAAATATCCCATGTCTTCCAACATTTTGGACGCTGTGCTTCTGCCTGCTCCCGACATACCTGTAATGATCACAAATCTCATTCTAGAATTCTCCCAGTCTTTTGACTTCCGGTTCCAGTTTCACCCCGGACTGCTTTTCTACCTGCTCCTGTACCTGGCGCATCAGCTCATCCACGTCCGATGCCGTGGCATGATCCCGGTTGATCACAAAGCCGCAGTGTTTCTCCGATACCTGAGCGCCGCCGACTTGAAAGCCTCTTAGTCCCGCATCCTGGATCAGCTTCCCCGCATAGTATCCTTCCGGCCGTTTGAACGTACTGCCGGCGCTGGGGTATTCTAACGGCTGCTTGTTCTGCCGCCGTTCCTTTAAGTCATCCATGCGGGCGCGGATCTCTTCTTTGTCCCCTTTGGACAGCGTCATCACCGCTTCCAGCACAATATCCCCGCGCGCAGCGACCGCGCTGGTTCGATAACCCATCGAAAGTTCCGACTTTTCCAGTGTCTGAAAGCTTCCTTCCTGCGTCAGGACTTCCACCTCGCTTAAAACATCCTTCATCTCCCCGCCATAAGCTCCCGCGTTCATCACACAGGCGCCTCCCAGGGTGCCCGGAATGCCGGAAGCAAATTCCAGGCCGGTTAAAGATGCTTTGTATGCTTCCGAGGCGACCGCAGACAATAATGCACCCGCCTGCGCTTTTACTGTCGTCCCCTGAACCGTAATCTGGTTGAAATTACGAAAAAGCTGAATCACAACGCCATCATATCCTGCATCCGACACCAAAAGATTACTTCCATTTCCTATAATATAGTATGGAACAGCGTTCGTGCGACAGCATGCGATCACGTCCCGGATCTCTTCCCTCGTCCGCGGCATGACGAACACACTGGCCGGCCCGCCGATTCGAAACGTCGTGTGGTCCCGCATTGGCTCCTGCCTTAAAACCTGCTCCTCCGGCAAAATCTTTTTCAGTTCCTTATATATGTTCTCATCCATCTTACTTCTTCGCCTTTCCACTGGAATTAAATGTCAGCCCCAGTTTCCTGCTCATGTTATTCATTTTTTTCATAACCCTTTTCTTGCTGCTACCGCTTAAAACCCTGGGCTGGAATGTGTTCGTCGTTGTTTTTCCTGAAATCGAACAGGGAATCACCTTGGCGTTTTTGTCCTTTGCCACCTCGCCGGAAGCAGACACCGTGAACGTTTGCTGGAAAATCATTGTGTCTTTATCCGAAGGATTCCGGTTGCCGCCGAAGCAAAAATTGCCCAGGCTGTAGACAATATACCGCCCCTTATATTTCTCCACCCCCTGCAGCACATGAGGGTGATGGCCCAGTACCAGTGTCGCGCCGGCATTTACCGCTGTGTGCGCCAGCTTCTTCTGTGTACTGTTCGGCTTTTTGGAACCTTCCACGCCCCAGTGAAAACTGGCAATAATGATCGCCGCACCCTTCTTTCTGGCTTTTTTGATCGTACGCTTCACCGATGAACTCGATAGTTTATTATTGATCGTGTTAAACCCGACGAAAGCCACCTTCACTCCCTTGACTTTCTTATATGCGATGGTGCCATTTCCACTGTAAGCGATCCCATACTTTTTTAACGACTTCTTTGTCTGCGTATACCCCTTGTTTCCAAAGTCCTTCGTATGATTGTTCGCAATATTGACTACTTCCACAGAACCCTTCTTCAAAATATTAGCATACTTCGTCGGGCCCTTGAAAGTGAACTTCTTCTTCGCTCGTTTTGTAGAAGTCGTAAGCGTCCCTTCCATATTGACGATCGTCAGGTCATCCTTGGAAAAAACCGACTTCACCTTCTGAAAGAAGTAAGCAGCATTGTTCGCTTTATAATACTTGTTGAACTGATTATTGTACCTGGAATCCACGCCCAGCGTACAGTCCCCAGCTGCCGAGATCGTGATCGAAACCGCATCGTCCCCCGATTTCGCATCCACCGACCGCACAGACACAAGGAACATAACCACCAAAAGAACAACAAATATCCATCCTTTTCCAAACCATTTCCTCATCACACCAGTCTCCTCCCCCTGGCGATTTCTACTATCATAATACCGTAAAAGCATCATAAATTCAATTGGGGACGGGGGTTTTCTCATTTTACTCCGTCCCAGATGAAGTGTAGGGTGTCCCTTTTTTAATTTTCCCCTCTTTTTCCCAAACAATTCAATAAAATTTCGACAACTCTCTGTGTAGTTCCTATAATAAAAAATAGATAAGATAAAATAAGCTGCAGATAGATGAAAAGAGAATGTGTTTATAAAAAAATATCCCTGCACAAATCTTTGTTTGTGCAAGGATATTAGTTGACAATATAAAAGTTATCCCCGCCTTTGCAGCGTTCAGATGCAAAAGGGGACACCCTTAGATGAATTGGGGACGGAGTATTTTTAAAAATACTCCGTCCCCAATTGCAAAATAAGTGAAAATACTTGACAAGCGATGTTGAAATAATTACCATATTATAGGTAAGTTTTTTTAAGATTATATGTAAAAATGACGGAGGTATTGGTGTGAATCCTCTACAATTAATGGAAGCCCACAAAAGTAAATTTACACCCAACGATATGTTGATCTATGAGACGATCATGAAGAATCCGGCGCATATCGTCCGTATGACGACCAGTACGCTGGCGGAGGAATGTGGTGTATCGCAGTCGGCATTGTCCCGGTTTATTAAATCGCTTGGGTATAATCGGCATCAGGACTTTCGAACGGATCTGGTAACCTGGATGTCTAAGAAAAATGAGGAGGAAGCGAAGGGCAGTCATCATCTGGCCTATTTTAATACGATCCACCAGTTGCTGGGAGAAGCGGAATCTCTGTTGACTGCGGATTATATGAAGGATTTGGCGGATTATATTGGACAGTTTAACCGTATTTTTACTACGGGCGCCGGGAAAAGTTTTCATCCGGCTGAATTGTTTGAGATCTTGATGTTCAAGACGATGCGTTATACGCATGCGCTGCGCAGGGACCGGCTCATTGAGGGCGCGGATTTCATGAATGAGGATGATCTGCTGATTATCTTTTCTGTCAGCGCCAAGGCTTACATCATGCAGGATGCTGTGCGCACCAATGCCCATATTCTGTTGGTAACGACCAACGCTGAACATGAGTATAAGGACAAGGTGGATCGGGAAGTGATTCTCCCCTATATTCCTCCGGATCCCGAATCCAGTTCTATTTCTCCGGTCTTGTTTGACATGTTTGTGGAATTACTGGTGCTGTATCTGCTCCCGGATGAACACAAGAAGAAATAGACTTTGAAATTTGAAAAATAAAAGCCCCCGAAACAGGATTATGTCCTGCCCCGAGGGCTTTTTTGATATATTTATTTTTCAAGAGGCCTTGCAAAGCTGATCGATCCACGCGAACAGTTCTTCCATATCGTAGTCTCCGCTGTGAGGTAATCCCCAGGGAATGCGGAAATCTACATCATACCCTTTGTTCTGAAGCAGCGTTGCCAGGATCACCGGAATCGCCAATGCAGTATCCCGGTCAAAGGCGCCATGGCGGATCCGCCAATGCTGCGTCGTTCCGGAAGAGCCGATGAAATTCACCGGATTCATGATCCGGATCAACTCATCATCTGCCATAGGTCCATTCACTTCACTGTGCGTATAACTGTACTCTGTAAAGTGTCTGGCCGGTACATCTTCCGATCCGAACTCTTCGTTCTCCGGGCTCTTTAAATCCAGCGCATCAAATGCCGGCGCCGGTTTCATCCGGGTAATCTTCTCCACGAAACGATCCCAGTCTAAATCAACCACCCGGCCATCTTCCATAACAAGATAATCCTGGTCATCGATCTCACTGCCCGGTGTAGCCAGATCTTTTAATCTCTGGCCGCTGTCATGGGTCTCCAGTTCTTTCTGTGCGGACTGGATCACATAACTTTTCACGTAGTCTTTAAAGCTTCCCTCACCGTTCTCATCCAGAACCAGTGCCTGCCCCTGGCCATCTGTCAGGGACAGGCTGTTCAGGTATTGAGAAAAAAGAGGTTTCAGGTCCTTGGAAACGGCCTGTTGTTTATCCGACATCATGCCCACATCGGGCACTCGTTTTAGTCCTTCTTCTGTCTTAATTTTCTTGGTACGATGGTATTCATTGTACCCGCAGAACATCCACTCATAAGCGGCATCTGCATGCTCCAGATTGTGAATCGGGCAATAGCAGCTGGCTGCAAATATATCATCCCGCTCTTTTGCTGCCCCGATCTCCTCCAGATAAGAATCATATTCCGAGTTATTCCCGGTCGCACCCATCAGTGCGGACAGCGCACCTCCGGCGCTGGTTCCGTTGGTGATGATATGTTCCGTATCTCCCGGGATCTTATCCTTGTTGTAACGCAGATAGCGAACGGCTGCCTTCATATCGATGATCAATGCCGGCGCTTTGCCGACCATACGTCCGCTTGCATCTCCGGAAATGGAGCTCTTCGCCCCTTCAAAGAATTCCGTGCTTACCTTTCCTGTTGTACGTCCGCGGATGCCTGCACAGGCCAGGATATACCCATGCTGTAACCCACGGAACGTGGTATTGATCCGACCCTTCGGATCCAGGCCCGGCTCATCCGCCGGTCCTTCCATATATCCGCCTACGGTATTCGGCATAAAAATCGGTGCCGTATCCAGACGGTAGCCATTGATTTCTTCTCCATGATAATAGCTTTCCGGTACATAAATGTTCATCTTCTGCACCGGCGCTACCGGATTCTCACAGTACGACAAATCCTCGAAAGCCCTGTATTCTATGGTTTCTCCATCCATCGTACATGTTTTTATTTCATAATTATTTTCGTCAAATTTCAATATATCACTCATATGCGGCCTCTTACATTTCCAATTCTTATCTCTACAAGTTCCCGTTCCTCTTTTCCCTTCACCGCCTCTTTTCTTCTATATACAGGATATTGCCCTGGCGGCCATCCAGTCGCTGGTGGTCTTCATCCACCATTCTTGCACTGAGAACAGGAATGCCGTGCCATACAATCTCCTGGGCTGCATCCGTCCCGTTCAGAACGTCCTCACAGCAGCTGATCACATTATCCAGGAGTTCTTTGGGTGATTCACAGGTCCCATGATTTCGAATAATTCGGTCATACTGGTCCTCATAGGTCTTGATTCCTTGGAGCATCTCAAGATACTCGGAAACCGTACTGCTGTCCTCAAAGAAGAGCAGCACTTCCAACCCGCACGCATCCCCGAATAACATTATTCTCTCTTCCGGGATGAGTATCATCATCATCCCCGGCGTATGTCCCGGTGCCGCAATCGCCTTGACCGATACACCACCCAAATCAAAGGTCTGCCCATCGGTAAGCGGAAGCAGAGGCGTGGTCCTCTCCGGTACATAGTCGGATTCCGGTACCCAGCTGGAGTCTGGGTCTTCTCCCAGCTGTTCGCGTCGCCTTTTCATACTATTATGTTCTTTAAAGAGGTCCTGGTCCGCCGGATTCATATAGACTTCCTCCCACAGGGCGGCGCCTCCTGCATGATCAATATGTCCATGGGTCAGCAGAACAAAAACCGGCTTATCGGTCAGTTCCTCCACATATGCTCTTAGATTGCCAAGACCGTGCCCGGTGTCAATCACGCAGGCACGGTCCTCACCTTCTACCAGATAAATGCCTACTCCACAGACATCGCGGATTCTTGTCACTCTGTCCGTCAGCTTTTCACTGGTAAAATATTCTTTTGGCATTATTCATCCTCATCTTCTGAACTGTTCTCTTTTTGCCATTTATTGATAAACACCAGCTGATCTTTCGCTTCGTCTATACAATCCTCGACAAAATCCCAATCCAGCATATCCTCATCCACAATCATCAGCTGCATAGCTAATGGCACATTGGTTCCGGAAATCAGGAATACGTGATCGTTGATATACGGGAAAAACTTCTGATTTACGCTTCCGCTCATCAGATCCGTCATGATCACGACCTTGTCATCCGGGTCAAACTCGGAGAATAACTCCGCGACTCTGGATGCCAGGTCTTCATCACCGGCATCATTCATATATGCAGAAATGTCATAAATCGGATCTTCCGTTTTTGTCAGAAATTCCATCGTATCCTTCATCCCTGTCGCCATGCTGTGGTGGGACGCAAAGATAAATCGTTTCATATTTTTCCTCCTATACCAGGATACCAGTACCGGCACCAATCATACCAATGATAATGATGCCCAGGATGATAAGAGAAAGATTCACTTTCTTCTTAATCAGCTCGTACACACCCCAGGTTGCAAAGATCGGCAGGATGCACGGGAAAATACCATTAAGGATATCCTCCTGAATACTTAAGCCTACTTCTCCGAACTGGAAGTTGATGCCCAGGTTAATTTCCACTGTAGTCGCTATCAAGGCACCCACAACCGTAAGTCCAAGGACTGAAGCAGCTTCGGTTAGCGCGTTTAGCTGATTACTCATACCGGAGATCAAGGATGATCCAGCCGTATAACCAAGATTCCACAGGAAGAACTTCAATACGAAGATGACCAGATTGGCAGCGACATATAATGCCAGGCCGACCGGGTTACCTTCTACACCCATGTAAGCAGCGATCGAACCAAAGATGGTCGGGATCAGTGCCCACATAATCGTATCACCGATACCGGAGATGGAACCCATCAAACTGACTTTCAGGTCATTGACGGCATCCAGTGAATCCAAACCTTCGCTATCTTCCACAGCCAGGGTCATGCCTAACAGCACACAGCCCATCGGCGGGTTGATATTGAAATATCTAAACTGATTCTTCAGCGATTTCTTGTAATCCTCATCATCAGGATACATCTTCCGAAGAGCCTTCATCTGAGAAAACACTGCGGTCGGCGCCATCTGAGTTCCATAGTTGAATGTGGAGGAACCAAGCAGCCAACGGCGTGCGCATTGGAATAAATCTTTTCTTGTTAATACTGGTTCTTTACTCATCTTCCAACCCTCCTTCTATCTGACCGGCGGTTCCGCCGCCACCTGCTGCTGCCGTCGGTGTCTGTGTCTTGGACTTGTAGGTCTCATAAGCCCAGACACCACCGATGATTGCAATCGGTATGATGCCCATTTCGAAATAAGTTGCAAGAACAAAACCTAGCATTACACAGCCAAATAGTTTCCGGGTAGGCATGTAGTTCAACAGTAATCCCATACCTACAACAGGAAGGGCTGCACCTGCGATGGACAGGCCGCCTGTAAACCATTCGGGTAAGAAATCCAAAACTGCGTTTACGGCATCCACGCCAACTGCACAGGCAATGAATGTCGGTATCGCACCTTCGAGTCCCATCAATATAGGACTTAGTACCATGACTCTTGACATAGATTTGAATTTGCCTTCATCACAAAGTCTCTCTTCCCACTGTGCCAGGAAGCCATTAATCATCTTCACAATTACGTCTAACTGTACATACAGCATAGCCACGGCTACACCGATCGTCAGACCAGCTTCTGTATCAGCGCCTGTGCAAACAGCGAATGTTGTTCCGAGGATAGCTGCAATACCATAGTTCGGGACAGAAGCGCCGCCGATAGCCGCCACACCTAAACTCATCAGCTGGCAGGATGAACCAATGTAAAGTCCTGTCTGCCAATCGCCCAGGGCAAGTCCTGCCAGGAAACCAAATACAATGTGGTTCGAGGGGACTATCTGAGTTGCGAACGCGTCAAACGACTGGAAAAACGCGATCAGAGAAATCAATAGTATTTGTATTGGTGTCATTTACTATCTCCCCCTTCTTAAGTTATAATTGGATAAAATCACTCAGAGGCACCGCTTTGTCTTTCGCAAGATACTGCACAACAATCTCAGATCCTGCTTCTGCCAGATCCCTGTAATAAGGCTCCTCTTCCTTCGTCACATAAGCCCGGTTGCTCACCTGGACGGCTTCTGTTCCTTCCGGTGGAGTTACGGTACCTCCAATCACAATCTGGGGAATCTTCTCCCCCTGCTTCATTAATTTGTACAAAATCTTTACATCCTGTACGATTACAAATACGGAATGGTCATTGTACTTGCCTGTCGCGAAATTCTTCAGGGCGGTCTTTTCGTTGATGATCGAAAGAGCACAACCAGCCGGCTTGCCCATCTGCATCCCAGCCTTTAACGTGGGATCATCCGCAATATGATCGTCGATGACCATAACTCTCTGTGCTCCGATTACCGGGGCCCACTGAGTGGCCACAATTCCGTGCAGAAGACGATTATCCATTCTTGCTGAGACAATTGCCATA
>Ga0192245_10658_pt1 | contig 13500 bp, 10 predicted proteins | sample Koala_Koa27_M3_FD_131238 | JGI IMG/M metagenome (GOLD analysis project Ga0192245, IMG submission 131238) | Enriched cells from koala feces incubated with labeled cellulose particles, San Francisco Zoo, California, United States - Koala_Koa2-7_M3 ...
TGTTTAAGAAACTACCATGTAGTAATTAGCTATAACAGACGGAAATTTCTCGTTCTTGTATCTTCTAAGGAGATTGGATAACATTCTGTTCTTGTTGCCCTCTGAATCGTATTCTTCATTGTATCTCTTGCCATCATAGCCTACTGTATAGATAAGCCTTGAAACAAGCATCATCTTGTCTTTAGATACCTTCACCTTTTTATTGGGTATGGTGGTAGCCTTTCTTCTCTCAATGAAGAAGAGAAACATATCCGTAAACTTCCATTTCTTATAAGATATGTCAAGACTGAACTTGTCCGTAAAGCTGATTTTTGACGATAAGTCATTTCTGATAAATCCCTCTAAACCTATATCTTTTAATTGTTCAATTATGGTTTCTCTATCTTGCCCACTATGTATAATATCGCTATATGTATTGATAAAATGCTGCAAGGCTGCTTGAATGATTCTGATTGTGTCCTCTCTTTCAACAATATAACTTTTCTTGTTATTCTTCTTTAAGGTGATACTTGTAGTTTCCAATAGATTGACGTGAAAATAGCTAAAGTCCTCCAATACAGACTTGTTCAATGCAGGCGCATTTGTACCAATATCTTCTATAAAATCATATACGAACAGAAGCAGATACCAAAACTTGCTAACGTCTAACTTATATGCTTCAATGGTATTCTGTAAATCTTCATTAGTCAGGAACTTCTCTTTGAAAGAATCATCCAGCTTTCTGTATTCTCGTTTTTTATATTCTTCCAAAGTTCCTTTGAATGTATCTTTACTTCTTTCGTATCTTTCTTCAACGGATAAGTTTCTTTCCGCATATCTGTTGGCAAATATGGCAGGTGCGGAAGATTCTACGGGTATCATCCCCTTATCAGTTTCTTCATAATCGGGCAGGAAGTGGTTGGCTATTTCCCACACATATTCTAATAGTGGTTCATCAAGACATTTGTAGCTTTCATACCAAGCCACTTTTAAATCGGGCAATTCTTCTATTTGGTGCAGTTCTTCTTTTGACATAGTACATTATTATTAGTTATACTGCAAAATAAAAGAAAAGTCTGCAATCTTTTCGGACTACAGACTTCTTTTTGTTATAGTAGGTTCTTCATAGTGGTAAACGATATTCATTTACCAAATACATACTTCACAACTTTGGCATTAGCCTTGTTCTCATTCACAAAATCTCGTTCAATATAAATGTCTGTCACTTTCATAGAATCGTCTATGTGGTTCAATGCTGCATGAACTATATATTTATCTATACCAACTTTATTAAGTGCAATGGTAGCCCATGAGTGGCGGGCTGCGTAGTATTCTAAATCATCTACGCCTAATATTGTACCAATTTCTTTTAAACCGTAGTTGATAGCTTTATTGAAACCTTTTTCATCTGCATAATATTGGTAAAAGTTAAATAAGCGTTTACCACTTTTATCTCTGTATTTTTCTATAAGTGGTAATGCGATTTTAGGTATAGCCACTTTCATTTGAGCATTATCCAATCTACGGTCTTTCGTCTTGGTACGATTATAAATGATGGTATTGTTTACCATTTCTGTAGCATTATATAAATCGGCTGAATTAATACCCATTAAACAGAATGACAGAATAAAACAGTCTTTAGCTAAATTATAGCGACAAGTGGATTTATAGCCTTTCTTCATATCTTTATAGGGTAGCTTCCATACTTTTTTGATAATATCTGCCGGAATAGCTCTCTTTCTTGTTGCTTCTTGCTTGGGTATCTCAAAGTCTATAAATGGATTGTTAGGTATCAGTATGAGATTATTCTCTCTCTTATTGTACTTCTTTTTTGCTTCATTAAAAAGTCTTTTGATACTTGTTAAATAAAGAGATAAAGTTCGATTGGAAGGTACACGTTTACCTTGTTCCAACAAGCTACGTGTGCGGGCATCTTTCTCTTTAATAAGAAATGTTTTGAAGTTTTCCAAGAAGTCTTGTGTTATCAGTTTTATATCTAATTTCTCTTCACCGATGTAACGTATCAGAGCATTGAGAGCAGTCGTATAATTAATAGCTCCTTTAATAGTAGCGTGGGCTATCCACTCACGGCTGAACTTTATAAAATCAATAGGTTGTTGTTTCTGAGTCTCACCATCTAAATAGTCCATTACATCATCAATGGTATAATGGTTCAGTTCGACTTGTAGTTTGGCACATTTTTCTTGATAGCCGCGAATAAGAGAATCTATCTCTTTTTTAATTGGTGAACTTTGCTTGATTTTCAGTTCTTTAGTCAAGTCTTTACTTGTGGCGAACAGACTTGTTGCCAGCCGTCTCATTTTTCTGTCAAGTGTAAACCTTAGCTTTACGTTGTAAGTACCATCAGACCGTAGTCCGTCTTTCCTTACTTTTGCATTGATTGTCAGCATATTAATCCTTTTGTTTATCGGTAAACAAGCGGTAAACAAATAGCGATTTTTATCTGCAAAACGTGAAGAGGAACATGACCCTAATTTCAATTAACTCTCAAAAAAGAAATCGCCAAACACTTTTTTATCAAGCATTTGACGACTTTCCTCTGTGTGACCCCGCTGGGACTCAAACCCAGGACCTTCAGAACCGGAATCTGACGCTCTATTCACTAAGCTACGGAGCCATTAGCGGATGCAAAAGTAAAAAAAAACTTTGATATACGAAGAGCACAAGGTAGTTTTTTCTGGTTGACTGGGAAAAGCATCCCGATTGATATTTTGAATACATCTGTAAAGAACAACAAATCACACTGCTATTTTTTTTCAAATAATTGTAGCAACTATCAATATTATACATATATTTGCAAACAAAATAACACTGCAACAAACCCTATTGAAACTATGAGTTACTTAATTATTCCCAACGGATATAATCCATTACTGGACCTGAAACAGACCGAACTAGGCATTAAGCAAATCAAGGAGTTCTTCCAGATGAATCTGTCTTCGGAACTCCGCCTGCGCCGCGTGACCGCCCCCTTGTTTGTATTGAAAGGCATGGGCATCAACGACGACCTGAACGGCGTGGAACGCCCTGTTTCATTCCCCATAAAAGACCTGGGCGACGCACAGGCGGAAGTCGTCCACTCACTGGCCAAATGGAAACGCCTGACCCTGGCCGAATATCACATCGAACCCGGATACGGCATCTATACCGATATGAACGCCATCCGCGCCGACGAAGAGCTGGGCAACCTGCACTCCCTGTACGTAGACCAGTGGGACTGGGAACGCGTCATTACCGCCGAAGACCGCAACATAAACTTCCTGAAAGAAATAGTCGGCCGCATCTACGCCGCCATGATACGGACTGAGTACATGGTATATGAAATGTATCCGCAAATCAAGCCCTGCCTGCCCGAGAAACTCCACTTTATACACGCCGAGGAATTGCGCCAGCTATATCCCGACCTGAGTCCGAAGGAACGGGAAAACGCCATCACCAAAAAGTTCGGGGCAGTATTCATCATCGGAATCGGGTGCAAACTGGGCGACGGGAAGAAGCACGACGGACGTGCTCCTGACTATGACGACTACACAACCCCGGGCCTCAACGAACTGCCAGGGCTCAACGGCGACCTCTTGTTGTGGGACGATATCCTGCAACGCAGCATCGAGCTATCTTCGATGGGTATCCGCGTAGACAAGGAAGCCCTCGTACGCCAGCTCAAGCTGGAAGGCGAAGAAAGACGCCTGGAACTCTATTTCCACAAACGCCTGCTGGACGACAGCCTGCCTTTGTCCATCGGTGGAGGTATCGGGCAATCGCGCCTCTGTATGTTCTACCTGCGCAAGGCACACATCGGCGAAATACAAGCCAGCATCTGGCCCGAAGACATGCGCCAGCAATGCAGGGCCTGCAATATACACCTTATTTAATTATCTAAAAGAATAAGGACAGGATGTTCCGGGTGTTAAGCAATTTATTTGTACCTTAGCACCCGGAACAATCATAATGCCTAATTGCCATGAACGTACAGATAGAAGAAAGCTGGAAGGTGCGCCTCCAACCCGAATTCGACAAGGAATATTTCCGCGTGTTGACCGACTTTGTCAGGGAAGAATACCAAAAATACACCATATATCCACCGGGAAAACTCATATTCAATGCGTTCAATCTTTGCCCCTTCGACAAAGTAAAAGTGGTGATTATCGGGCAAGACCCCTACCACGGTCCCGGCCAGGCACACGGGTTATGTTTTTCGGTAAACGACGGTGTGCCCTTCCCCCCCCTCACTGGTCAACATTTTCAAGGAAATCAAGAGTGACATCGGAACAGATACTCCGCCTACCGGCAACCTGACGCGCTGGGCCGAACAGGGGGTACTATTGCTCAACGCCACGCTGACCGTCCGTGCCCACCAGGCAGGTTCGCACCAAAACCGGGGTTGGGAAACCTTTACCGATGCTGCCATACGCACGCTGGCCGAAGAAAAAGAGCACTTGGTATTTATCCTTTGGGGAGCTTATGCACAACGTAAGGGAGCTTTTATAGACCGGAGCAGGCATTTGGTGTTGACCTCGGCACACCCATCGCCCTTGTCGGCCTACAACGGGTTCTTTGGCAACAAGCACTTCAGCCAGGCCAACGCCTATCTGACCCAACACGGGCAACAACCCATAAACTGGTAACAGGAAACGGCTACCAAGTAATCGTAGCCATATTTTTTTGCCCGCAGGCGCTTAGTACCACTGGATATTACTCTGCGTCTGGCTTCGCTTGTCCCACTTCAAATCGCGCAGGATGCTGGCATTGGCACGGATGGTAAAGTTGTAGTATTTCCAAGTGCCGAAAGGTGAAAGACTGGCCGTCATACTGAAACAGTGCAAATCGCGGGTAATGTTGAAAGAAGTCTGCACAATTTCCTTTGCCTCGAAGTCATAACCCGAATTGAAGCTGATGGCCCAGTTATTGGAAATCTTGATGTTGCCCGAAGCACTCAAGTTGTGCGTATACCGGTAAGGATAGCGCATGGTCTTGCGGTTAATCGGTTTGGAACGGTCTTCGGAGATATTGAAACTATAATTCAGGTTCAACGACCAAGGCATTTTAAACACCTGATATCCTTCATCGTCCACAGCGGCTTTCTCGACCTTCTTGCCTGATTTGTTACCGTTCTTGCTTTCACCGTCTTCACCCGTATTGGCGTCCTCTTCTTCGTTCGTTTCCTCCTTATCCTTCTTTCCCAAAAACTTCTCCTTCCACTTTTTCCACGTATCGTTGTTGAAAGTGTAGCTGAACGAAGAACCGTAGCCCTGGAAAATACCAAAACGCCCGTACGACCACTCCGTGCGGTCATTGTCCACCACATTGCCCTGTTCATCGAACTTATAACCATAAGTCTTAAACGTAGAACTCATACTAAACGTGTAACTCTTGGTCAGTTTCAGACGAAGGTTCAAGTTCAGGTTGCTCCACGGCTGTTTAATGGCCGCCATGTTATAGGAAATATTGGCACCCAATTCATCAATCAAACTGATTTTACGAAGCGAGTCTTTCTTGTCTTTATACTTCATCTCCAGGTTGTTGGAGATACTGAAGGTAATATTGCCCTGCTTGCCGCCACTGGGAGGAGAAAAAGCCTGTCCCGAATAATAAGAATACTTCACGGTATCGCGTACGCCATTCGTTTCTTTAATATAAGTATCATAATAGCCAAAACGGGACGATGTGAAATCGGGAGCCCCGCTAATACTGATTGAAGGCGTAATGATGTGACGAATCTGCAAGGCCTTCTTCGGGAAAAGGAGCGGCTTGTACATACCATAAATCTTGGTATTGACACTCAGGCTGGCGTTATAGTCGTACACGCGGTGAAAGCCGTAAATGGTATCCGTGTTTACTTCGCGGTTCCGCTGTTCGTCCCATCCGCGCTTTATTTTGCGGGTGTACCAGCGCTCGGTGTATTTGACCGAAGGAGTGACATTAAAGTAGTTGAACAGCGTAAATGTAGCACTGATGGGAATGTCGTGCTGCATGCCGTTTTCCCAATCCTTTACCAGGTTGGACTTGAACAGCAGGTTGTCTTTCGTGTTGATGCTGTTCTTCATACGTCCGGTGTAGCTCAAAGAGATTTTTTCATACCAGCGTTCCTCGCCTACCTGATGTTTCCGTTTGAAGGGGAAAATGGTGCTTAGCGAAATATTCAAGTCGGGCAGAGTTACCGCAATGGAGGAGTCGCGCATGGTCTGCGCGATATTGGCCGTAGCCGAAATGCTGAGATGCTGGTCGGGAAAAGTACGCGAATAGCTCACACTCGAAGTCTTGGTATTCTGCGTCATGGCTTGCGAGTTATACAGATTGCTGATGTTTGAACGCTCGTAACTACTGGTCGAGAAGTTCACACTGGCCGAAAAAGTTGAATTCGGATTGGCCTTGGCGTCCTGACGGTGCGACCACACAATCTTAAAGTCTTTGGAAACCGCATAGTCTGGCAATCCCTTATCACCCGTCTTGGTCACCTGATAGCTGGCTTGCAACAAACCGGAATATTTATATCTCTTTACGTAATTGGTCTCGGCATTCAAGGCCCACGAACCTTTGGTGAAGATATCACCCTGCAACTTCAAATCCATCTCGTCACTGATGGCAAAATAATATCCGCCGTCGGTCAAACCAAAGCCACGGCTGGAATCGTCCATATAAGAAGGCATCAGAAATCCTGAAGAATAACTGCTGGAAAAAGGGAAGAAAAAGAAAGGCACGGCTAGCGGCAAAGGCACATCTTCCACCACCAGATAGGCTGGTCCGGTGACCACGTTCTTCTTGGGACGCACCTTGGCGTAAGTCATCTGCATGTAGAAGTGCGGATGGTCGTGATGGTCGCACGTTGTATAGCGTCCGCTCTTCATATAAAGTTCGTTGCCACTTCCCTTCTTGGCATTGTTTCCGGTTACATATCCTTCGCCTTGCTGGCTTACGACGTTACTGATAATACCTTTCTTGCTCTTAAAGTTATAGCGGATGGTATTGGTTTCGTACGGAGTTTCACCGTCTTTAAAGACAGGAGTACCTTTCATTACTCCCAACGAGTCTTCCACTCCGTGGGCATAGACCGTACTGCTATCCATGTTCATGGTTATGACCGCGGCGGTCAGTTCAATGTTTTCGTGCGGATAGTTCACCTTTCCGTCGCCGTAAAGATGGGCATAACCGTCTTGCGTAAATACCAGCGAATCGTTTGCCTCGTAAGATACCGGAGCATCCAAGCCTTCCTTTTTCTTTGGAGCGACACCTAATGTATCGTTGGCAAGCGAGTCATTCAGCAACGTATCAGAGCGTTGCAAAGAGTCGCGCTGTTCACCTGGAGGTGGCAGTATTCTCCTTCCGCGACGTTGCGATACCGCCTCACCGGAGAATATGAGCAGAACAAGTAACAATATGAATGATATGACTATATTTGCTTTCAATGGCGCCATCAACTAAAAGTTTACGCTTGAAGGGGCAAAAGTACGCATTTTACATGGATAATTCCCCTTTTTAAAGAAATTTAGATTGCTACAGAAAGAGTTCACACCAACGGTCAAAACGCTTCAATCCCGCTTCGCCATACTTGGCAAGGCTATTACGGGCCTTCTCCACACTTTTTTCGCGCTCCAAATGGGTTTTGGAATAGAACTTGTCGGCAAAGCAAATGACCTGCTCTTCCCAGCTGACAGGTACCATTTCCCGATGCGGAACAGGCAACTGTTCTTCCACTATTTGTTGCAATGACAAGCCGGCTCCCGTATGACGTTCGCATACCAACGCATGCTTGGGATAGCCTTCATTCCGCATCAGTTCGGCTCCTAACGTGCCATGACAAATATAAGGCTTGTCGCCGAAACAGAATATGCCGGATGCATCGGTCAGAAAGATACCGATGTCGTGCAACATAGCTGCTTCGTATACAAATGCCCTGTCCAGCAACAGTTCCGGATGTCTGTCGGCTATCTTCAAGGCTTTTTCGGCTACCGAACGGCTATGCGTCAGCAAAATGTGTTTCAGTTCGTTATTTTCCTGATAATACTTGTCAATGATAAGAATCGGATCCATGTGTAATGCAATATTATTAAGGTGTTGGCCAAACGATTGTCTCCGGCTGCATGCCACGGTGGCTGCACTTTTCTTTGCCGGCACAACCAGTCCTTGCGGCATTCCGGGCACAAAGGTAAAACTATTTTTCAACTATCCCACAACATATGGAATACAGCCTTGTGCAATGCGCCTCCATACCCACCGAAGAAGCTGGAGCAAGGCACGCTACTAGTACTTCTGAAGCCTGTTTGCTTGCAACAGGTTACGAGCGTGTTTCCAAGCTGTTACAAGCACGCTTCCGGAGGATGTGCCACAACTCAACACAGATTACATGAATTTACACAGAACTGTTCTTAATGTACAGACAATCAACTAGGATAATCTGCGTAATCTGTGGTGAATCATAGTTTTGACATCCTCTACCGCTAAACCACACATCAAGCTTCGGTCTGAGCTTCGGTTTTACGCTTCTTCCACAATTGCCAACTATTAATGGTGTTTTGCCACAACACATACGAACCCGGGCCGACCGATGCCAGCGGGTTGAGGTATGTATAGGCCATCCAAATGGCCAGAACCGTATTTTTCTGCCCCAAAGCCTGCCCGCCACTGATACGTTCCTGATAATGTCCGCCAATACGTTTGCCCAGATAAAACTGGACGCAGCAAGTCAGCAAGCCCGCAAAAGCAATCAAAAGTTCCACATAACCGGGAGCCTCGCTATTGACAAGCGAACGCACCGTCTGTCCAGACACGATGGCCAACGCCACCGCCCATAAATAGAAAGCTCCATCGCGAAAGCCCAACAACCAGCCATGTACCTTGGGCACAAACACCCGCAAGAACCAGGCCAGGAAAAACGGACAAAGCAACAACGGGAAAACCTTGCTCAAAATTTTAAGAAAAGCCGCAAAGAAAGAAATGTTGGCATGAGGTTCCACCCAGGGGAATACCAGCGGGACAACGACCGCCGCCAACAGATTGGACAACAAGGTATAAGTAGTCAAGCTCGAGGCACTGCCCCCCAACTTACCGGTAATAACCGCCGCCGCAGTTGCCGTGGGACATATCAGGCAAACCATCGCGCCTTCAAAAACCTCCCTGTACACCTCGTTCATCGGGCAATAGACCAACAAAGCAGCCAATGCCAGACAAGCACACGTCTGAAACAACAGCAACCAGCCATGCCAGGTTTTAGGCTTGAGGTCGCACACCTCCACCTTACAAAAAGTAAGCAGTAATTGTGCAAAAATCAGAAAGGGAGTCAGCACAGCCACAATACCATTCACACACGGCTTGAGCGGAGCCACAAAAGGAATCTTAGCAAAAAAGAAATAAGCCACTGTCCCCACAATCATAGCCAAGGGCAATGTCCAGTTTTTAATAAAACGCAACAACATATCACTTTTCTATTTTTTCATCTTCTTCCCGCATAAACATAAAAAACTGTCTGCACTTTTCGCCCTGCCCTTTTCAGGCAGTTCGGAAACGGATGTAGGAATCAAAAAAAGACATCAGACCATCTGTCTGACTACCAGCTTATACGCGTGCAAAGTTAAATTCAATTTACGTAATTATTGTATCGAAAGCCGAAAAAGTGCTCCAAACAGCCTATCAGAACAATAAAACTTGAACCGGAAGCAGCAGTTTTCTACAAAAATCCACTACCTTTGCACCGATTTTAATATGATACTATACAGACGCTACATATGGTTTATCTGCATAGGAGTGGCATTACTAGCCTGTCCATCCTGCATCTGCACCGCAGAAGCAAAAGATTTCGTCGTAGTCATTGACGCCGGGCATGGCGGCCACGACCCTGGAGCCGTAGGACGCATTTCCAAAGAAAAAAACATCAACCTGAAAGTAGCGCTGAAACTGGGCAAACAAATAGAACAGAACTGTCCGGACGTAAAGGTGGTATACACCCGCAACCGCGACATATTCATCCCCCTCAACCGCAGGGCCGAAATTGCCAATAACGCCAAAGCCGACCTGTTTATTTCCATACACACCAACTCGCTGGCCAACAACAAAACAGCCAAAGGAGCCTCAACCTGGACACTGGGTCTGGCAAAGTCTGAAGCCAATCTGGAAGTGGCCAAACGCGAAAATGCGGTAATCTTGTACGAAGACGACTACAAGACACGTTATGCAGGCTTTAACCCCAACTCGGCAGAATCGTACATCATTTTTGAGTTCATGCAAGACAAATACATGTCGCAAAGCGTACACTTGGCCTCGCTCGTACAATCCCAGTTCCGCAACACCTGCCGTCGGGTTGACCGCGGTGTACATCAAGCCGGGTTTCTGGTACTCAAAGCCAGTGCCATGCCCAGCATTCTGGTTGAGCTGGGATTCATCTCGACTCCCGAAGAAGAACGCTACCTGAACACAGAAAGCGGAACGACCAACCTTGCCAACGGCATTTACCGTGCCTTCCTCACCTACAAAAAAGAACAGGAAATGAGTCACAACGGGAGCAGTAACACCCCTCTGCCGGAAACGACGGAAACAGCACACACACAACCCGTTTTCCAAGAAACGCCAGCCACACGCCCTGACAAAGAAAACAAAGAAGAAGGAATTGTCTTCAAGATACAAATTCTGACTTCTTCCAAGCCACTATCTCCCAACGACAAACGGTTGAAAGGCGTGAAAGACGCTGAATATTACAAAGAAGGCGGACTTTACAAATACACGTGCGGTGCCTCGGACGATTACAACCAAGTATTACGCACCAAACGCACCATTACCACAAAGTTTAAGGATGCATTCATCATAGCATTCAAGAATGGCAAAAAGACAGACGTTAACGCCGCCATCAGAGAATTCAAACAAAATAGAAAAAAATAAATAAAGAGACATCATGAAGTATATAACAAAAGAAGTAAGAATAGGTATAGCAGGCATAGCTGCTCTCTGTATATTGATATACGGTATAAACTATCTGAAGGGAATACATCTGTTCAAGCCGACAAGCTATTTTTACGTGAAATTTGAAAACGTAAACGGACTGACCAAATCCAGCCCGGTGTTTGCCGACGGATACAGCGTAGGTATCGTGCGCAACCTGTATTACGACTATACTCATCCTGGCAATGTAGTAGCCGAAATTGATGTAGACCCCGACCTGCGTATCCCCAAAGGCAGTACAGCCGAACTGGCGGCCGAAATGCTGGGCGGTGTACGAATGAACCTCTTGCTGGCAAACAATCCACGGGAAAAATATGAAATAGGTGATACCATCCCCGGCAATCTGAACAATGGGATGATGGAACAGGTAGCCAATCTCATGCCGCAAGTTGAAAAAATGCTACCCAGACTGGACTCTATCCTTAGTTCACTGAACACAGTACTAGGCGACCCCGCCATTTCCGCCACATTGCACAACGTACAAAACCTGACTGCAAGCATGGCCAACACCAGCCGCCAATTGGAAAGAATGATGAACAACGATATTCCTCAACTCACCGGAAAATTGAACACCATTGGCGACAACTTTGCCACCATCTCAAACAATCTGAAAGAGGTAGATTACGCCGCAGCCATGCAACGAGTAGACTCCACACTGGCCAATGTAAAAATGATTACAGACAAACTTACGCAAAAAGACAACACAGTGGGACTTTTGCTCAACGACCCGGCTTTATACAACAATCTGAGTTCAACAGCCGCCAATGCAGCAAGTCTGTTGGAAGATTTAAAATCGCACCCGAAACGCTACGTCCACTTCTCCCTGTTTGGCAAAAAAGACAAGTAGCGCCGAGCTACTATATAGATTATGTCTAAATAATAAAATCACGGCCAAAATAAAAGAAAACTGCTTGGCAAGTTGGTAGAAAGAGTAAATATAAGCCTACACAAACGAAGCAGGTTTCTTTCCGAGAAGTTAGAGAACCTCGATAACACGCACAAAATCAAAAAATTACATTCACACAAGGGACGGCATGAAATGCAAACTAACCCGACTACATATAAGTATCTGAACCTAAAGCAATTATTGTTCCAACGAAAAAACAAGAAAAAAGGGATTTGTTTTTTTCAAATAAGATTAGCAATTTTGCAAACGTAGAAGTTATGCTTAATCAATAAATGTAGTTGTAGCCGTTATGAGTGAAAAAAATCATGTCGAGCTATGGAACCGCTGTCTTGAAATCATTAGAGACAATGTTCCCGAGCAGACATACAAAACTTGGTTTCTCCCCATCAGACCATTAAAATATGAGGACAAGACGCTGGTACTTCAAGTACCCAGCCAGTTCTTTTATGAGTTTTTGGAAGAGAAATTCATTGATTTGCTCCGCCAAGCCATTTATAAGGTATTTGGTGAAGGAGCCAAATTGATGTATAATGTTATGGTGGTAAAAAACCCGGAAACCAATGTTCCCCTTCCACCCCATTCAACGGCACCGTCTCCACAAAAGACACAAGTAAAAAGCATTCCCCAAATGCCAGCTCCAACTGATTTGGATCCGCATTTGAACCGGGATTATAACTTCGACACATTTATTGAAGGCGACAGCAACAAACTCTCGCGTAGCGTAGCTGAGGCCGTAGCACTCAACCCCGCCAAAACCATATTCAATCCTCTGTTTTTCTATGGCGCATCAGGGGTAGGCAAAACACATTTGGCCAATGCCATTGGAACAAAGATTAAGGAACTTTATCCGGAAAAGCGCGTATTATATGTATCCGCCCACTTGTTTCAGGTGCAATACACCGATTCAGTACGCAACAATACGACCAACGATTTTATTAACTTCTACCAAACCATTGATGTGTTGATAATGGACGACATCCAAGAGTTTGCGGGTGCAACCAAAACCCAGAACACATTCTTCCACATCTTCAACCATCTGCACCAAAACGGCAAACAGCTGATTCTCACCTCCGACCGTTCACCCGTGTTGCTCCAAGGAATGGAAGAGCGCCTCATTACACGTTTCAAATGGGGAATGGTGGCTGAACTGGAAAAACCGACCGTTGAACTGCGCAAAAACATCTTGCGCAACAAGATTCGTCGCGATGGTTTGCAATTTCCTCCCGAAGTAATCGATTACATTGCCGAGAACGTAAGCGACAGTGTTCGCGATTTGGAAGGCATTGTCATCTCCATTATGGCACACTCAACCATCTACAACAAGGAGATAGACTTGGAGTTGGCACAGCGCATCGTCAAAAAGGTGACACACAACGAAACCAAAACCATTACACTGGACGACATCATTGCGGCGGTATGCAAACACTTCGGACTGGAGACTTCGGAGATTCACACAAAATCCAGAAAACGCGAAGTTGCCCAGGCCAGACAAATCGCCATGTACCTGGCAAAAAATTACACGGATTATTCCATGACCAAAATAGGTAAACTGATAGGCAACAAACACCACGCAACGGTGTTATATGCTTGCAAAACCATTGAAGAACTGAAAGAAGTAGACAAGTCTTTCCGTGCAGAGATGGACGAAATACAATCGGAACTCAAAA
>Ga0192245_10659_pt1 | contig 13498 bp, 8 predicted proteins | sample Koala_Koa27_M3_FD_131238 | JGI IMG/M metagenome (GOLD analysis project Ga0192245, IMG submission 131238) | Enriched cells from koala feces incubated with labeled cellulose particles, San Francisco Zoo, California, United States - Koala_Koa2-7_M3 ...
TCCACATGAGGCATGACACGCCCCACGCAGCCTATCACATGATCATCATCATTTTCGCACGAAACCGTTGCAGTAGATTCGGTCAACCCATACCCTGCCACCATATTGATACCGACAGAAAGCACAAACTCTTGTACGGCAGTGGGGATAGCGGCTCCGGCCGTGGGAAAGAAACGACCATTCTCAATGCCGATCGTCTTTTTCAGCAAACTATAAATAGTCCTTTCGTAAAACTTATATTTCATGTGCAATACTGAAGGAGGAGTCAATCCTTTACACACATAGTTCAAGTTGTGCTCGCGTCCTACTTTAATTGCATCCAGCATCAGCATTTTCTTCAAGCCGGTGGTTTCATTGATTTTCTCCTGCACACCGGCATATACTTTTTCCCAAAAACGAGGTACGCTGCACATGGCAGTAGGACGAACCTCCTTTATGGTCTTCTGAATATCGGCAGGGCGAAGATTGATGCACAACGTACATCCCATATCCAGACACCAGCAAGTCCAAGCACGCTCAAATACGTGAGTAAAAGGAAGGAAATTGATCACTACATCCTGGTCGCCCAATTGTGGGAAACGCTGATTATGTGCAGGGATAGCAGCCTCATAACAAGAATGATGCAACATAACTCCCTTACTTTCACCGGTAGTGCCACTGGTATAAAGAATATTGGCAAGGTCATCGCCTCCCGACTCAGAGGTACGCTTATCCACTTCCGCTTGCTGCGAATGCGCCTCACCCATTTTCAAAAAATCTTCAAAATAAATAGAGGTATGGTCACGATCATCGCGCTTCACCTCTTTATCAAAAATAATGATTTGCTTCAACTGCGAGCCTAGTGACATCACACGGAAAGCAACATTATATTGCATCTGTTCACCCACAAAAAGATAACGGATCTCGGCATCATTCACCATGTAATGTACCTGTGCCTCAGAACTGGTAGCATAGAAAGGAACGGTCACTGCCCGCACCCCGAAGGCTCCAAAATCCAAATACAAACATTCGGGTTTGTTCTGAGAGAAAACAGCAATGTTTTCTTGCACACCTACCCCCAACTCTATCAATGCATTAGAAACAGTCCCCACTGTTTCTGCAAATTGATTCCACGAAACAGGAATCCACGTTTCAGTCTGATAATCACGATAGCGCAATGCCACGCGATCACCATATTTCTCGGCCTGACGTTGTATCAGGACAGGTAAGAGAGAATTACTCATCTACAGATATGTTTAAAATTCGAAGGCAAAGTTATCGTTTAATTTGGAATTATCCCCTATAAACAAGGATTGATTTCTCCAACCAGTCAAAGAGTTACAAGAAAAAGAGCGAAAGTTTTAGTTGCATATCAAACTTAATTATCCACATTCCACAGCACATTTTCCCAGTCAAAAATAGTATATTTGCGGCACATTAATTAATAAGAATCAAGATGATTGATATAGAATATTACACCTCTGAGGCAACCACGCTGCTAAATTCGCTCATAGGTATTCCCTCCGTAAGCCGGGAGGAAGAAGCAGCCGCCGACTTTCTACAAAACTACATTGAAGAAACAGGCATCATGACCGGTCGTTCGAGCAACAACATTTGGTGTATCAGTCCGATGTTCGACCTCAACAAGCCGACTATTCTGCTGAATTCCCACATCGACACCGTAAAACCGGTGAACGGCTGGCGCAAGCATCCTTATACACCGAAAGCTGAAAACGGCAAGATATATGGGGTAGGTAGTAACGATGCCGGAGCCAGTGTTGTTTCTTTATTCCAAGCATACCGCCATCTATCCACTACCGAACAGGCTTATAACCTGATTTTTCTAGCTTCATGCGAGGAAGAAGTTTCGGGAAAGAACGGCATAGAGAGTGTATTGCCGCAACTGCCCCCCATCACTTTGGGCATTGTGGGCGAACCGACAGAGATGCAACCTGCCATTGCCGAGAAGGGGTTGATGGTGCTTGATGTTACTGCATATGGTAAGGCCGGTCATGCTGCCCGTAATGAAGGGGTGAATGCTATATATAAGGTGTTGGATGATATACAGTGGTTTCGCGATTATCATTTTCCGAAGGAGTCTTCATTACTGGGACCTGTCAAACTGAGTGTTACGCAAATCAATGCGGGGACTCAACATAATGTGATTCCCGATACTTGCACTTTTGTGGTGGATATTCGTAGCAATGAATGTTATTCCAATGAAGAATTATTCAATGAGATCTGTAAAAACATCAAGAGCGAAGCAAAGGCACGTTCATTCCGATTGAATTCATCGCATATCAGTGCCGAACATCCATTTGTGAAACGTGCTGTAAAGATGGGACGCATACCTTTCGGGTCTCCTACCCTGTCAGACCAGGCGTTGATGAAGTTCCCTTCGGTAAAGATTGGTCCGGGAAAGTCTTCACGGTCTCACACGGCTGATGAGTATATTATGATAGTGGAGATTGAGGAAGCTATCGGGCTGTATATTAAATTGCTGGATGGATTGGTATTATAAGAGCATTAAAAGGTTTTCAATGCACCTAGGTTCATGGGGCAAGTAAGTTAACTTAGTTGCCCCATGAAGTTAACTTACTTGACTCACGAAGTAGGCTTCATAAATTTATAGAGATCAAAACAAATTTCATCTCATTTCTTTTCACATTTCATGGGTACTAAAACCGCCATAGGCGAAAGTGATAAAATTTACCCCAGCAATATCGGGTGAGCCGTTTTATAACTATCTTTGCCCTATCATTAATCAAAAGAAATGGAAAACTTGAACCACCCCATAGAAAGAAAAGACTTTGAAGCCCTTATTCATGCAATAGGCTTTGAGATAGAACATGCCCAAGTAAAGCTAATTGTTGCTGCCAATGCCCAAATGCTATTCCACTATTGGAAACTGGGAAACTTCATCCTATACCACCAAAAAAGATTAGGCTGGGGCGGAAAAGTCATAAGCCAAATTTCAAAGGCTATCAAGATATACTATCCCGAAAAGAAAGGATATTCAGCAAGAAACCTCGCCTATATGTGCCAATTTGCCCGAATATTTTCACTGGAAGTTTTACAGAAAATGCTTTCCTGCGATGTGGAATTAAAAAGCCCAACAATAGACAAAGTGCAGTCTGTAACAATGACTTTGGACAGATTTCAATTTGTGCAGGAAGTTCCTGCACAAATACAAGTACCTACAAATCAGGATAATAAAATCATGCAGGAGCTTCCTGCGCAAATTAAGGAGATAAACAGAACTATATCTTTGATGCTGCAAACGCCCATTGACGAAATAGAAAATATCTTTGTTAACTCCCCTATCGCTAAAATAAACTGGGCAAGCCACTTAATCCTTTTGGACAGCTCACAACCTCTAGGCGCTCAATATTGGTATATGAAACAGTCCGTTGAAAACGGATGGAGCAGCAATGTATTAAAAATGCAGATTGAGAGCAACCTGTTCAAACGGCAGATTGAAACGCAAAAGGTCAACAATTTTACAAATACCTTACCCGCTCCCCAAAGTGATTTGGCTAACTATCTACTGAAAGATCCTTATATATTCGATGTGGCAGGCACAAAAGAACTGGCAGATGAAAAGGATATTGAAAAGCAACTTGTCGAACACGTCACAAAGTATCTGCTGGAAATGGGAAACGGCTTCGCCTTTGTAGCCAAACAAAAACATTTCAAAGTTGGGGATAGTGACTTTTATGCAGACCTTATCCTATATTCCATAAAACTTCATGCTTATATAGTAGCAGAGCTAAAAGCGACACCATTCAAGCCCGAATATGCAGGACAGTTAAATTTCTACATCAACATCGTGGATGATCAGTTGAGAGGTAAAAACGACAACAAGACAATAGGACTGTTACTTTGCAAGGGTAAAGATGAAGTAGTAGCACAATATGCTTTGACTGGTTATGCACAACCCATAGGAGTAAGCGATTACCAACTAAGCAAAGCCATTCCCGAAAACTTGAAATCCGCCTTGCCAAGCATTGAGGAAGTGGAGCAAGAATTGTCACAGCTACTTGATAGCTAAAACCGCCATGGGCGAAAGTGATAAAATTTACCCCAACAATATCGGGTGAGCCCTATTTACACTTTTAAGGACGACTTTCTGTAGGTTTACCACACTTTTAAGGACGACTTTTTGTTGTAGCACAACATTTTTCCTATCTTTGTGGTTAATAGAAGACAAATCCCTTAATACGATATGAAAAGAGAAACCATAAAGCAATTATATGCTTGGAAAGACAAATTAGACAGAAAACCACTCATCATACGTGGAGCTCGCCAAGTAGGAAAGACATGGTTAATGAAAGAGTTTGCTTCCGAAGCATACCCTCAATACGCCTATATCAATTTCGAAGATAATGAGATCGTTAAAAATATATTCGAAAAAGATTTCGATATCGAAAGGATTTTGCTTGCACTTCAACTGGCAGCCAATGTGACTATAACCGCAGACACTCTCATTTTATTTGATGAAATACAAGAAGCACCCAGAGGTATAACGGCTTTGAAATACTTCCAAGAAAAGGCGCCACAGTATCATATCATTGCAGCAGGATCATTACTAGGCATATCTATGCATAGAAATGACTCTTTTCCTGTCGGGAAGGTAGATTTCATGGATCTTTACCCACTATCATTCGTAGAGTTTCTTGATGCTATAGGAGAAGAAAACTTCAGGAAATTGCTGCAAAAGAAAGATTGGGAAATGATTGCCCTATTCCATTCTAAACTGCAAGAATACCTCCGTCAATACTTTTATATAGGAGGTATGCCCGAAGTAGTATCTTCCTTTATAACTGAAAAGAATTTTGCTAAAGTGCGCCAACTACAACAAAACATTTTAGATTCTTATGATAGGGATTTCTCCAAACATGCGCCCATTACCGAAGTACCTCGTATACGTATGATTTGGAAATCAATACCCTCGCAGCTGTCTAAGGAAAATAAGAAATTCATTTATGGATTACTGAAAGAAGGAGCACGGGCTAAAGAATTTGAATTATCAATCGAGTGGTTAAAAGATGCCGGATTAATATATAAGGTAAATAAGACTAAAAAAGGACAGTTACCTTTAACTGCATACGAAGACTTTTCTGCCTTTAAGCTTTTTGTTGTTGATACAGGTCTATTATGTGCAATGAGTAATCTTCCTGCACAGGTCTTGCTTGATGGTAATACTTTATTTACAGATTATAAAGGGGCACTGACCGAGCAATATGTATTGCAACAATTAAAGAATATAAAAGACTTATCCATTTATTACTGGTCAGCAGAAAATTCAAGAGGTGAAATCGATTTCTTATTGCAATATGAGGCGGAGATTATTCCTGTTGAAGTAAAAGCTGAAGAAAACCTGCAATCCAAAAGTTTACGAGCTTTCATTGACAAGAATTCTACGTTACACGGCATTCGTTTTTCGATGTCAAATTACCGTAAGCAAGAGTGGGTTACTAATTATCCGCTTTATGCAGTTGGTTGCTTATTTGAATAATCAATTATGATATTTTAAAAACACTATTTAAAAGGTTTTCAATGCACCTAGGTTCATCCTTTCACGTTTCATGGGTGCTAAAACCACCATAAGCGAAAGTGATAAAATTTACCCCCAATCAATATCGGGTGATCCCAATGTCAGTTTGGAAGCCGTCTTCCGCTTATTCGCATGAGGCTTGCACCGCTCGCCACATCCCGGCTTCATGCAAAATGCCCGGTGGAAGAAAATCATGGCGGAAGTCTCCCGAAGCTTGGTGTAAAAACGCAATAGGCTTCATCACCCATCGCAGCCTATTGCGTGGGACATTGCAGCCTATTGCGTGGACCATCGCAGTCAGCTGCATGAAACAGCGGTTATGATTGCTTTGACTATGACTGATTCGGGACAGGGTACAAGGACTGAACCATCTTGTCTGTCATGGTATAAAACAGGCCTTACAGGCCTTACACCTCTTCCATCCTCGCCAGCTCCCATCCGCAGAACTGCATCACGATGCAATGAAGCCGGGTCCCTCTGCAAAGCTGCCGAACCTTAGTTCCTTCTGCATAGCCATGAATCTGTTCCACCGCAACATCCCACTGCTCCGCAGCCTGTTTGTCAAACTTATCTTTCGGCAGATATTTCAGTTCCAGAATATAGCTGTGCTCTATGTCGGGATAACGCTGCAAGTCCGGCATCAGGAACATATCACAAAAACCGTGGTTCAGTTCCACTTCGGGCATCGTCAGGTAATAGGCATTGATACTCAGATAAGCGGTAAAGAATCCCTGGATATTCCTTTCTCCCTCTATACTGCTGCGAACGGAAGAATTATCTTTGTAAGCGTGGGCTATAAATTCCAGTGCCGGATGCCAGTCACCATCAAAAGTCATACCGTCAAAAAGATCCTTCAAGCCATTCAGGTTGATATCTCCCTTAGACTGAAATTCCTCCAGCAGATACTCATAATATTGCTTGCGCACATTGTTGTTGGGAATACCCAGTATCACCCGGTCGCCACGGATTCCGACAAGGGTCAGCATGCCGTAATAAAAGAGCAGGCTGGGAAAGATCTCGGGTTTGGTCAGTTCATCAGCCGAGAAGGAGTTGAACAGGCTGGTCAGGATTCTACCCTCTTCGGTGATCTTACGGAGCACCCCCTTGCGGTCACCGTCCAAACGGTCCAAGCGGATGAGGTTCTTCATCTTGTTGTAGTCCGTCTTGGTGTTGGGATCGATCATGTGCTTGGGGGACTGACCGGACTGGATGCGGTTACGAAGATAGTAAAGCACCATATCGCAATTAAACATCTTCGGATCACGCTTTAAAGACTCCTCTGCAAAGCAATAGTTGTCATACCACGGCTTCATCTCCTGAATCATCTCCTCCACATCACCCTTTAACTGCCCCGCTTCCTGATAGTAACGCAACATGGCGCGCACGTCCTCTTCCGAGAAGCCCAGCATTTGATTGAAGAAGGGATTCGTACTGATATTCCAGCCGATATTGAAACCGCTCGTCAGGTCATCAAGGGTGACAGGGCTGACACCGGTCATAAAGATGCGGTCGAACATACCCTTGTAGTTCTTGAAGGCATCCCGGTAAAAACCACTGGCATGAGTGATGGCCTTATAGATTTCATTCCCCCGTTCGTTGAGCACCACATTCGTGAAATTGTCATATTCATCAATAATAAGGTATAGACGATAACCCAAGCGGCGGGCCTCATCATCCAGAATATGCAATTTGTCAATTCCTTTCTCAGCCGACCGGAAACTGGAAATGAATTCATCACTATAATATTCCTGATAGCGATTCAGAAAGCCATTCAGTTGCACAGTACTGTAAGCATCGAAGTTACGGGGGAGATCGTCAATGCCTCCTCCTATCTTCGAGAAGTCCAGATAGAGCATCTGATACGTGCTCTGCAAGGGAGTGGGATGCTTCCCTATCCATAGGTCACCAAACAGGCTTTGGAACTTGTCCCTCTGCGAGAGGTCATAATAACTGCGGAGCATGTCCAAAAAAAGGCTCTTACCGAAACGGCGAGGGCGGATAAAAATAAGATAGTTTGCCTGCTCTTCCAGTAAAGGCAGATACATCGTCTTGTCCACATAGTAACGGTTCTGCTCCCGCACATCTGTGAAGTTGGACATTCCGTAAGGTACTCCTTTTATCGCTTCCATCATCCTATCATTTCATTTAAATTTAAACAACCGATATACAAAGATAGTTTTTTTCAAATGAATATCACGAAAGAAAGAGGAAATTAGGAAAAACATTGAGAACCTGACAAGCAATCATTTTTTGCGCAAAACAGTCCTTTACTTCCCGCTCCATTATCAACATCCCATAAACTTTGACTAATTTTACATTCAGCACTCTTTTGCTTAGTGCTTTTACATAAAAAACAAGCCTTTGCTTCCAGCTCCGCTGGCGACAGCGTTCGAACTTTTTTTTACTTTTCGTCTATCGTTCAATTCATAATTGCGATCCGGTCGAGTGCTTTCATTCATCAAAACATCTACTAATCCTTGTGTCTTCATAATTACAAATATTCAATATATTAAGATAATTCTTTTTCCAAATAGTCAACAATAAATTTGTTTCTTGCCTGCAATACTTCCGCAAGACTATTTTTCATGATATTCACATTCGGTAAAGCGATCTTATCAATATACTTATAATGAATATCATCTGCACAGGATATAATGTAGCCATCATGAGTAATAACCAATTCATTAAGAAATGGCACACTCAGTAACGGATAGCTAAATTCTATAATTTTGTTCTCCTTACGATACTCCATTTTATTTCCCCTGTATACATAGTCATTGATTTTCTCCGTTAATATATTTTCATTCAAGAATAATTCGTACGCCATTTCTTTCGTCATACAGATTCTTATATCAACACAATCCGGACTACTATCATTATTTATAAAATCAAAGCAGAGTGAAACAAAATCAAGCAAAGATTCACAGGACAGACTTTTCTGAGATTTCATTTCAAGTGGCGAATAGTACATAACAGGAGCAAAATTAAATTTATTGATCCCTAATTTCCAAAACGCAAGTAACATGGACAATAAATCGGCACCATTATCATCAAATAGAGTAGAGGTGATGTTTATTTTATTTCTATTACCTACATTTTCAATCAACTCATAAACCCTATCGTATCCGTTCTCCCCTCTTATCAAATCATTATATTTTCTGGATCCCTCAAGACTGATTTCAAGATATAAAATATTAGTTCCAAGAACTTCATCGTAGCCTTGAATATTCATGCTCATTCCATTTGAAACTATTCCATAAAATATTTTTTATCCTCTTTGTTTTTCGATAGAACCTCTAGAAGTTCGAATATTCTATTATCCAAAAAAAGATTCTTTACCTGAGAAATGAAAATGTTTTATACCTATTTCAATAGCTTCATAAAGAAAACTTCTCCATCTTGCCAAAGAGACCGGCTCTGAAATGGGTCGGACATCTCCAAAATAACAATGTTTGCACTTTAGATTACATTTATTGCTGACGAATGAATCTATAATCATAGGTTCATTCTGTCGTAACCTAGCATCCACATGTTCCATAAAAGATGCCTTATCTATATATTTTTTCAGATTTCCAATCATTTAGCAACTTCGTAATATAATATATAAGTAGAATTCATTAACGGGGTATCTTCTTCATAAGATATCGTATTTGTAATTTCGGACATGTCAATATCCAAAATCAACTGGGCTTTATTCATACCGACTTTATATTTATATATGCTTGCCGATTTAAATTCTATATTTTCTTTACACTCTAGAGACATTTTCAGATGCTTCACAGTACTAGCCAGAAAATTGGGCAACGTAGTATAGTCGCAGTCTGTAATATTCAACATATTAGGCCAGCACCATTCAATCACTAAATCAACGATACTACCGGGTCCTTTTACCTTGTCATAGGAAACAACAATCTGCTTTAGCAAAGAATCCTGCCCGTTATCAGCAATTCGTGCACACAATTTTTTCAACTTTTCATCAACACGCTCGAATGCTTGTATATTTATATCTTCAAAATTTACAATGGTATCGCCTGCCACCAACAAATGAAAAGTACTGATTTTATGTGAGATAACACCCCTTATATTTAGTCGGACAAAGGAATCTCTCTTGTTTCCCATGCCCTTTTTCTCTATTGTATTCTTTATTTCTATTGAATCAATGGTAATGTTATTCTGTATATATTCTCCCAATTCATTGTATAAATATTCTGTAGTCAAGAAAAAACGTCCTTTAAAGGGCACAATTTTCATCATTTGTTGCAGCGAATGAATCGTTCCATTTTGCTCGTTCAATTTAACATTCAATAGTTCCACATTTTGAGTCATCGATTTATACCGTTCCCTCAACATGATGAGAATGATAGTCAGACATACAAATACATATACTACCCACGCAGGGAACGAGAGCAGAATTGATTTAATATCAAGACTAGGCTGCGTCAACATTTGAAAAGTCTGTATGACTCCACCCAGTCCCGCGAAGCCTCCAAATATTTTTATGCCTAAGTTGCACAAGTACAATCTATTCTCCATTTTGTGGATTTTCTGTATCTATTTGTTTCAACTCAACATACAGGTTCTCTATTTCCCGCTGTATATCATTCCATTCCAGACGACTGGTTGTCATTTTCTGCTTTAACTTCAAGTCTCTGATTTTTTTCTTTATCTCCTCTACTCTATTCATAGCATATAATTTACTGATTATTTTTTAACAAACAGACTATCATTGGATTCTTCCCAAACGGTATATCGCATCCACCTCCTCCGCTTCGAGCACCCGGTCGTAGATACGCACATTGTCCAGTTTCATATCTTCGGAGAAACTGGTGTAGTGCCCGTCACAGTCACCGCCTATCTGCACTTTGACAGAGGAAGGTACATCATACACGCCTTCACAGTTGGCCACAAACTTGCCGTCTACATACAGTTTCTTTTCACAACTGAATCCGTCACCGCTGGGGATATGAGTAAAGCCAATCATGTGCCACTTCCCGTCCTGCAACGTGCTGAAGGGGTAGGAAAAGGCATACGATTTGCTGGGATCGCCTCGGTTGTTGGAATAAAGTTCGAATTTGCCACTGGCGGTACGTGCTGCAAAGCAGGGGAAATCCAAAGCCTTGTCGATGTTGACCGCAGACAACAAGATACTCGCTCCGAAATCCTTCACCCACAAGATGGCGGAATAGGTGGTGTTCTTGAATAACTGATAAGGGATGTTGATATATTGTTTTTCATCTTTCTTCAGCCGGATGGCTTTTCCCTTCCTGAAGGAGTGTCAGAGAGCATCTCCGGATGATTGATAAGGGCCGCGTCATAGTGGTGGGAAGTAGCATCATCACCTGTATTATTGTTGAAAGTATAATAGGCCACCAAGCCTACCTGTATGGAGGTCAGTTCATCCACTGAAGGGATTTCCACATCGGGAATTTCGGGCTGGTTGCTGTCTGAGGAGGAACATCCCATACAGACACTTATAGATAACAATAGGAAAATAAACAAGTAATTCTTCATAGTCGTTTTCTTTTATGAAAAAAGCGGGGAAAGAACCGCCCGTTGCCGGATGCGCTTTCTTTCCCCGCTTGGAAAAGTTTTATAATTCTACTTCGGGTAGAAGCTGCTTCTCACGGAGGAGAAGCAAGCTTTTACTTTATAGTATGATTATTTTTGAGCCCCTAATTCTAATTAGAGGTTAGATTTTACAGTTACAGGAACTGTACCAACTGCAACACCCCAAGTGTATGTAACTGAAACTTTAACATTGATGGTCTTGTTAGCTGTCAAAGCTACACCATCATTCTGCCATGTAAATTCTCCTGTTACAGCATCTACACTAGCCCCCTTAGCAGCATCTTCTTCAGATACTTCGAACTTAGCTGCCTGAGCGCTATAGTAACCAGCAATAGTAGAATTCATTGTACCGTTTTCAATTACTTTTTCACCGGCAATGCTTACCAAATTGATTGCAGAGTTCAAATCCAATTTATCAGCAGGATTCTTCTTGTCTGTAGTTTCAAACTTAGCACCAGTTTTCAAAGTGATATTTTTCAACGGGTCAGCAAATTTAACCTGAATCTTAGTACCATTGTCTATCTTCTGACCGTTGATCAAAACAAATACCATTACATCAACCGGATCGATAGTAGAAATGTTGATACGGTTGCCTTCTTTGTCATTGCAAGAACCGGTATATGTCAGGATATTATTAGTCAAATCAAAGTCTGTACGAGTTTCACCAGCTACAGTCTCAAATACTAAATCTACATCTTTATTCTTATATCCGCGACGCAAATCACCAGACATAACATAATTAGAGCCAACCAATTTACCTGCATTAATCATATAGCCGTCTTTCCAGTAGTCATTGTCTTTAATCAAAGTTACTTCAGGATATACCACTTTGACTTCATAAACAACTTCTGCACCTGTATTACCAATTGTAAATACTACCTTGTACTTGCCAAGCTGATCTTTGTTCAAGATATTGTTAACATCTACATACAGGATATTTTCATTGTTTTCATATACTGAACCAGTAGACTTAATAACACCATTACCACCTTGCACATATTCATTTCTATCTGCATCCCAAATATAATATTTAGTACTTCTGCTTGCACTCCAGAATGTTTGAGAAGACATGCCCAATGTATTATATACATCATTCATATCAAACTTGAATCTATAATCTTTTGATTCAAGAGTCAATTCATGAGTTTCAGACTTAGTATAAGTCTTAGTAGTAGCAATCTTTTCAACTGAAGCTACACGCAATTCTTTTTCAGCCAACTTATATCCATCTTTCTTATCATATACAGATACGATGAAAGTACAATCATGACCTACAGAAGAAATTTGTCCATTAGTCTTAATAACACCATTTTCTACAGTGAAATAGTTGCCTTTGTCTTCACCGGCTTTCTTGGCTACTTCATAGTAAGGAGCAAAACCATATTTTCTCAAATCACTATATGACGAAGAAGTCATATAATAATCACCAACAGCCCGTCCAACAGTTAAAGTATCAACAACTTTCAATTCACCTGTATATAGAAGGTCCATAGCAAGAGAAGGGAGTTGCAAATATCCAACATCTCCATTATTATCCTTACGAGCTTCAAAAATTGTCAAATTTTCACGATCGATTGTTTGAGATGAAAGAATATGATAAGTAGAGAGAGCGCTCTGCGCATCATTCTGAACCTGTAAAGCCACAGCATATTGCTTATTCTTCAAAGAGAATGCTTCACCAGCCTTAGCTTTAACAGTAAGAATACCATCAGCAAACGATTGGTCAGCAACATCCAAGATAGAACCTGCTGCTCTTGACTGTACTTCATTTACCAGTAAGTCTACATTTGCCTTAGTCAAATCAATACTTACAGGAGAAACTCGGTAGTTAAATACGATATCGTTAGTCAATGAAACATTATTATCCCATAAATGGTTTTTATCATTAAGATCATCACCAGCGGGAATATTGATAGCAACGACTCTAGTCTGCATATCACTATACGTCGGCATAAATACTACATTCAAAGCAGCAGCGGCAGCAGTAGCAGGAAGAACGATAGACTCATACTCCCCTGTAGTCTGATTGTAAACATGCAACTCATAGTTGTCACCATTCTTCACAACATAAGTACTGGTTCCGGCAGCAGAAACACCTGTATCTTCTACCGCTTTGGTTTCTGTGTTATAAGCAAACCAATTACCGTTCTCGCCGATAAAAGGAGAAACGCCGGCATTACCAGCTTCACCTTGTTGACCAACAGCCTGATATTCAGTCTTTACATCATTCTTATACCAAAAACCATCAGTACCGATTTCCCATTTCACTGCATCAGCACCAGCAGCACCATCTTTACCACTAGTAATGGTATAAGAAGAGTCATCTGAGAAAGTAACAGTAAAGCCACCCGTAGCTGAAGCCAAACTTGTAATCCATTTGCCTTCATTTACCTT
>Ga0192245_10684_pt1 | contig 12858 bp, 11 predicted proteins | sample Koala_Koa27_M3_FD_131238 | JGI IMG/M metagenome (GOLD analysis project Ga0192245, IMG submission 131238) | Enriched cells from koala feces incubated with labeled cellulose particles, San Francisco Zoo, California, United States - Koala_Koa2-7_M3 ...
ACTATACACCTTACGGCATCGCCAACCCCTATTGGGCATTGGCCAACAACTATTTCCATACCAACTCCAAGCAGATTTATGGCAAGGTGCAGGTGGACGTCAAGCCTGTAAAGTTTGTTACGTTGACCTACCGCATGGGTTTGGATTATACGGACTATGACATAAAGACGGGTAGTCCGCAGATTGATTTGGACGATGCGCTTATCAATAACGACTACGGTTATGCACCCTCTAACATGAATCAGGAAGGTAGCGTGTCGGCCATTTACAGCCGTCGTTACGAGTTGAACCATGACTTCCTGGCCAACTACACACAGAAGTTCCTGGACAACAAGCTGGATGTGAACCTCAATGTCGGTTTGAACATGAACGAGCGTTATGCTACCAGTCTGAGCGGTTCGGGTACCAACCTGTCCATCGGCACCGGTTTCTGGGATTTGGGCAACACGGCATCGCAAACGATGAGCGAGAGCCAGAGCAAACGCCGCCTGGTAGGTCTTTTTGGAGATGTTACCATTGGCTGGGACGATATGTTGTACTTGAATGTTACGGCCCGTAACGACTGGTCGTCTACATTGCCCATCAACCAGAACAGTTTCTTCTATCCGGGTGCCACATTGAGCTGGATATTTACGCGGCTTATCCCTGAAAACAATATTTTGAGTTTTGGTAAGATGCGTCTGGCTTACGGTAAGACCGGTAACGATGCCAGTCCTTATCTGACTTCCTTGTCGTACATACAAGGTGCTTCAAACGGTACTTATGTAGCTCCCAACATTTCTTTCCCTTTGAATGGGGCGAATGCTTATCAAACTTCCAGTTCTTTGGGAAGCGACCAGTTGAGACCGGAAATGACCTCGGAGTTTGAGGTTGGTATGAACCTGCAGTTCTTCAATGGTCGTTTGGGTATTGATGCCGCTTATTACAACCGCCGCACCAAAGACCAAATCTTTAGTCTGCCTGCCGATCCGGCTGCCGGATATAGTTCTGTGGTAACCAACTTCGGTGAAGTGGAAAACAAGGGTGTGGAACTGGCCATCAACCTGACTCCCGTACAGACGCGCGACTGGCGTTGGGATATCGGTTTCAACTTTGCCAAGAATAAGAATAAAGTCCTTTCATTGCCCGAAAGCTTGGAAGGTGGGCAGGTGTCCATCTATGGCTTTGCAGCCGGTAACGATGCGGTGGAAATGTATGCCGTAGAGGGTAAGCCTATCGGACAGTTCTATACTTATCTGCCTAAATATACGGAAGATGGACAACTGATTGTCGATGCCAATGGCTATCCTGTGCTGGGTACTACGCTGGAAGATACCGGAAAGAACATGAACAACGACTGGACAGGCGGTATTACTACCGGTTTGACCTTCAAGGACTTTACGCTGAGTGCAGCCCTGGATATCCGTAAGGGTGGCTACATGTTCTCGCGTACCAAGAACCTGATGCAGTTTACCGGAAACGGCGTGGTGACTACCTATAACAACCGTCAACCGTTTATCATTCCCAATTCGGTGGTAGATAATGGCGACGGCACTTATTCACCCAATACTACCCCCATCTATCAATATAATGGTAGTTATCAGGCTTATTTCAATGATTATGGTTACGGATATGGTGGCGAAGCCTATCTGCTGGACCGCTCGTTTGTGAAACTGCGCAACATCAGCCTGACGTGGAATGTGCCCAAGAAGTGGGTACGCGCCATGCAGTTGAGTGATGTTTCGCTGACGGCATTCTGCAACAATGTCTTTACGTGGACGGCATCGGACAACCGTTACATTGACCCGGAAACGACTACTGTTTCGCAAGCCTCTTACGGTGACCTTGCTACACAGTTTGGTGAACTTTACAGCAACCCGTCGTGCCGCGTCTTTGGTTGCAATCTTAATATCACATTCTAAAACATGGAGATTCAGACAATGAAAAAGATATTTCTTTTATCCGCATTTGCCGTGGGCATGGGCTTGGGTGTGGCTTCGTGCGAAAGCTACCTTGACATCAATCAGGATCCCAACTCGCCTTCGGAAGAAAACGTGACAACCGGTATGATTATGCCTGCTGCCGAGATGAGCATTGCGGGAAGTTACGGTGACTTCCTGTTCATTACGGGCGGCTATTTCGCACAATACTATGCACAGCAGTTCGGTACATCCAATTACCTGGATTATTCGCGGTTCAATATGTCCGCTAGCCGTAACAGCAGTACCTATACACAACTCTACCAGAAGACGCTGAACAACTTGAAGAATATCAACGACCGTGCTTCGGCCGAGAGCGATTGGGGGACTTGTCTGGCGGCTGTTACATTGCGTGTCTTTACTTTCCAGATATTGGTCGATTGTTATGGTGAGACTCCTTACACCGAGGCTCTTGACCCCAATAACCTGGCTCCTGCCTATGATGATGGGCAAACGGTGTATGAGGGTGTGCTGGCTGAATTGGATGCAATTTTGTCTCAGGTAGAGTCTTCTGCCGATGTATGCACTAACTTCTTGTTCCCCAATCAGACGGCTGATAGTTGGATTAAATTTGCCAAGGCTTTGAAATTGAAGTTGCTGATGCGTATGTCTGGTGTAAAGGATGTACAGTCTGAAGTGGCAGCCTTGATTGCCGAAAACAATTTCCCTACCGCCGATGTAAAATGGGCCGGTTGCTGGGCTGATGAGGCAGAGAAGCGTAGTCCGCTCTATTCAGAGGAATTTGCTCCTGGCATGCAGCAGAACTTGGTGGCTAATTTGGCTATTGTCAATACCATGCAAGTGAAGGATGATTTGGGTAATATTGAGTATACTGACCCGCGTCTGGCCGTCTTCTTCAATTCCAATACCTATGGCAATTATGAGGGATCTATTTCTGGAACCCAATATACCGGTACAAATACTTATAATGCCAATTATTGGTGCCGTCCTGCCGTGACCTACGACCAACCGGTGTATCTGCTGACGGTGGCTGAGACAGAGTTCTTCCTGGCTGAATATTATGCCCGTTACGGTTCGGCTACTGATGCGGCTGCACACTATGCTGCTGCCATTGAAGCTTCGTTTGCCACAGCCGGTGTGGACGGTGCAGCTGAATATTTGGAACGCTATCCTTACGACAGCAACAATGCCATGCAGTGCATTGGTGTGGCCAAGTGGGTCGCATTGGCTGGTGTCAATCCGTTTGAGGCATGGTGCGAGGTACGCCGTCTGGACTATCCGGCCTTTGGCACGGCACAGGGTAGTGATTTCTATAACAACAGCGACGACTCGTTTGACACCAGCAGTTACGAGCCGGGTACACTCTATACGCCTATCCAAGTATTTGGACAGGTAGGAAACAACCGTTTGTTGGAGCGTTTCCCGTATGCTGAGAGTTCATCGTCGCGTAATGATAAGGTGCCTGAATTCCCTGGTTATACAGCTCCGGTATTCTGGGCGAAATGATATGTGATGTTATACTTATAAACAGAAAGAAACAAAACAATGAAAAAGATATTAGCATATTTACTGGTACCCGTACTTGCTGTGGCTTTGTGGAGTTGCGACAAGTCTACCGAGGGATTGACGAGGATTACCTATTACCCTACGCTTGAGGTGCTGGGTGAGTCTACCGTCATTGTAAACGTGGGTGAAAGCTATGCCGACGAAGGCTGTTATGCCGAACTGAACGGTGAGGATGTGAGTAGTGAGGTAATAGTTACTTCTAATGTGAATTATAGTACACCGGGTGCGTATTCTATTTCATATATCATTTACAATGCCGACGGCTTTTCAACTACGGCATCGCGCACGGTATATGTAGTAGACCCTGATAACATTGCAACGCTTTATCTGGGCGAAAGCATGGCTGGTACAAGACACTATTACGATGCATTGATTTATATTACAGATAATGGTGATGGTACCTATCATCTGGACGACTTGATGGGTGGTTTCCAATTCAATGGGTTGAATCCGGGTTTTGAGCCGACGTACGATTTCCATGCCGAAGTTGATTTTGAAATCAATGCCGACAACAGCATATCGCTGACAAGCGAAGTAGGAAGCTGGTATTTTGGCGATACCGGAGATGTTGAATTGGGTTTGACCAGTGGTATCTACGATGCCGTTACCCGCACTTTTACACTGGATGTGGATTATGGCGGTACCCCAATGACTGTGATTTTAAGAGCTATGACCAAATAACTTAATGGATTAGACGTATGAAAAAAACAATATACTTATTGATGCTATGCGTGGGGGTAATGTTTGCCTCCTGCGAGAAAGACGAGATAGGAGGCACGGCCACGGAGGCGCTGGCAGGTGAATGGCAACTGACCGTAGATCTTGTAGATGATGCTGGAAATGTACTGATGACGGATCCCTATGGAATGGGTGTGATATTGGGTATTACCTATAATACGGTAGACAATGTTGCCGATAAAATGTACGTCAGTGATCTGGGAAATTTCTGGGACTATAAGGTGGTGGTGAATTGCGACTGTAATGCATTGACCTTCAGTACCGATGGTGATACTCAGAACGAAGCCTACGATTGCATGGTAAACATTGAAAACGGCAAGATGCTGCCTAGTGCGGCCACTACCCCAAGTGGTATGCCGGCTGACAGCTTGGTGTACTATGTGTCATTCAGCGATGATGATCCTGGTATGAGGTATAAGGTTTCCGGTTATCGCCGTACCGGCTTTGCCGCCGATGAGCAATAACGGTTTTTGCTGAAAATACAACTTTCCGCAAGAAGCGTCTTGCGGAAAGTCTCTCTCTTGCCGGATACACAGCCCGGCAGGTTTAACTTTACATTATTGTTTCTTATCACTGACTAAGAAGCACAATGTGCGGTGCCCTCGTGAGAAGGTGCCGCACATTCGTTTTGGTATGGTCTTTATTGATATGTTTGGCCGGCGATATGGTATTGCCAGGTAAGATTTAGACCAAATTAGGGTCTGGTTTTAAAAAATACTGTTGATTTGTCGGAATGCCTATGTAGAAATGTTTACCTTTGCCCGCAGACAGATAAGGAATAGACTAACAGGTATGGTACGAATTTTTTTGACCGGCTACATGGGGGCCGGGAAAACAACATTGGGAAAGGCTTTTGCCCGTGAATTGGGGGTGCCGTTTATTGACCTTGATTGGTACATTGAAGAACGCTTCCATAAGTCGGTGGGTGAATTGTTTGCTGAATATGGCGAGGAATATTTCCGTATGCAAGAACGTAACATGCTTCATGAGGTTGGTGAGTTTGAAGACGTCGTGATTTCCACCGGTGGAGGCACACCCTGCTTCTTTGACAACATGGATTACATGAACCGTCAGGGACAGACTGTTTTTCTGGATGTCAGTCCTGACATTTTGTTCCGTCGTTTACGTGTGGCTACGCAGCAACGTCCCATTTTGCGCGGTAAAACCGATGACGAGTTGCGTGCCTTTATTGTTCGGGCACTCGACTCCCGTAAGCCTTTTTATTCGCAGGCCCGTTATCGTTTCGACGGAGGACATCTGGAGAGCCGTCGGCAGATTGCCGATTCTGTGCAACAACTACGTGGGTTGTTGGGCATATAAATTACCGATAGTGTGCATTTCGCTATGGCAGAGGCAAAATATGTCAGATTTATTGCGTATTTTTGTTTCCATTATTCATATAAAGTATTAACCCTTTGTAATATCCAGCGTAACAGAAAATGAGAAAATGGCGTATTGAAGATTCGGAAGAACTGTACAACATCACCGGTTGGGGTACTTCCTACTTTGGTATCAATGAGAAAGGACATGTGGTGGTAACCCCCCGCAAAGATGGTGTGGAGGTCGACCTCCGCGAACTGGTAGACGAACTCCAGTTGCGCGATGTGACGGCACCCATGTTGGTGCGCTTTCCCGATATCCTTGACAACCGCATCGAAAAGGTGTCTTGTTGCTTTAAGAAAGCGGCCGAGGAGTATGGCTACAAGGCCGAGAACTTCATCATTTATCCCATTAAGGTAAACCAGATGCGTCCGGTCGTGGAAGAAATGATAAACCACGGCAAGAAGTTTAACCTGGGATTGGAAGCAGGTTCCAAACCCGAATTGCACGCCGTGATTGCTGTCAATACCGATCCCGATTCGCTGGTGGTATGTAATGGCTACAAGGATGAAAGTTTCATTGAACTGGCTTTGTTGGCTCAAAAAATGGGTAAACGAATCTTCCTGGTGGTGGAGAAGCTGAATGAGCTGAATCTTATTGCCAAAATGGCCAAGCAGCTTAAGGTGCGTCCCAACATAGGTATACGTATCAAGCTTGCATCCAGTGGTAGCGGCAAATGGGAAGAGAGCGGTGGTGATGCCAGCAAGTTTGGTTTGACGTCCAGTGAACTGCTCGAAGCTCTTGACTTCCTCGACAAGAAAGATATGAAGGACTGCCTGAAGCTCATCCATTTCCATATAGGCAGCCAGATAACCAAGATACGCCGCATTAAGAATGCTTTACGCGAGGCTTCGCAATTTTACGTACAACTGCATAAGATGGGCTTTAACATCGAATTTGTCGACACAGGCGGCGGCATGGGTGTGGATTACGACGGCACACGTTCCAGCAACAGCGAAAGTTCGGTGAATTACTCCATACAGGAATACGTAAACGACGTGGTATCTACCTTTGTCGATGCTGCCGACAAGCACGGCTTTCAGCATCCCAACATCATTACCGAGACAGGTCGTAGCCTGACAGCACACCATTCTGTTCTTATTTTCGAGGTGCTGGAAACGGCTTCGCTGCCCCAGATGGATGATGACTGGGAACCGGGTGAGGATGCTCATGAATTGGTGAAAGAACTTTATGATATTTGGGATAACTTGAGCCAGCGAAGCATGCTTGAGCCTTGGCACGATGCTCAGCAAATTCGGGAAGAAGCACTCGACCTTTTCAGTCACGGCATTGTCGACCTTAATACCCGCGCACAGATAGAGAAACTTTATTGGAGCATTTGTCGTGAAATAAACTCCATTGCCAGTGGATTGAAACATTGCCCGGAAGAGTTCCGTAAATTGAACAAACTGTTGGCTGACAAGTATTTCTGTAACTTCTCATTGTTCCAGTCGCTTCCCGACTCATGGGCCATTGACCAGATGTTTCCTATCATGCCTATCCAGCGTCTGGATGAAAAACCGGATCGCGAGGCCACCATTCAGGATATGACGTGCGATTCTGACGGAAAGATTGCCAATTTTGTTACTTCCCGTCCCGATGCCACCACTTTGCCCTTGCACTCCTTGCGCGACAAGGAGCATTACTATGTGGCTGTATTCCTGGTGGGTGCTTACCAGGAAATTCTGGGTGACATGCACAACCTGTTTGGCGATACCAATGCCGTACACGTATCGGTAAACTCCAAAGGATATTCTATCGACCAACTTATTGATGGCGAGACGGTTGCTGAGGTACTTGACTATGTGCAGTACAATCCAAAAAAATTGGTGCGTAAACTCGAAACGTGGGTAACCCAGTCTGTTAAGGAGGGTCGTATTTCGCTGGAAGAGGGTAAGGAATTCCTGGCCAATTACCGCTCGGGACTTTACGGATATACTTATCTGGAATAAACTTATTTCACCATAGAGGACACAGGGTTGCACAGAGGAAGAACGAAACTCAGTGCTACGCTGTGTCTTTTGTGGTAAATCCATAATACAAAGAATGATGAAAGAGAAACTCACTGTAATCAAGGTAGGTGGAAAAATAGTAGAAGAGGAAGCTACACTCCATCATTTGTTGGATGACTTTGCTGCTATCGAAGGTTATAAGGTGCTGGTTCACGGCGGTGGTCGTTCGGCTACCAAGTTGGCCGAGCGGTTGGGTATTGAGAGCCATATGGTCAATGGGCGTCGCATTACTGATGCTGAAACCTTGCGGGTTGTTACGATGGTTTATGGCGGTCTGGTGAATAAAAATATTGTAGCCGGTTTGCAGGCCCGCGGTGTCAATGCCCTGGGGTTGACAGGAGCCGATATGGATGTGATTCGTTCGGTAAAACGCCCGGTGAAAGATGTTGACTACGGTTTTGTGGGTGATGTGGAACAGGTGAATGCCGGTCTGCTGTCCGAGTTGATTCATAAGGGTGTTGTGCCGGTAATGGCTCCGCTTACGCACGACGGTCATGGGAATATGCTCAACACCAATGCCGATACTATTGCCGGCGAAACGGCCAAGGCTTTGTCTGCCTGTTTTGATGTTACGCTGATGTATTGCTTTGAAAAACGCGGTGTGTTGCGTGATGAGAACGATGACAACAGTGTAATAGCCGAAATAACTCCCGATGAATTCAGACAACTGGTTGACAACGGTGTGATACAGGGGGGCATGATTCCCAAGCTGGAAAATTCGTTTCTGGCTTTGCAGGCCGGTGTGTCCGAGGTCGTGATAACGCAGGCATCGGCCATTGCCGATAAGGGCGAAGGGACACATATCCGGCTCCGTTTCTGATTTTTTTTTTCAAAAAAAGTATTGTTTGGCTGTAACTTTTCGCCTGTTCAACCGTCAATTTAAATAGAACCCCAAGATGCAGGAAATCAGTTTCCGTAACGATATCCTTCCGTTAAAGGACAAACTCTTCCGATTGGCTTTGCGAATTACCTTCGACAGGGCCGAAGCCGAGGATGTGGTGCAGGAAACCTTGATACGTGTATGGAACAGGCGGGAAGAATGGACACGGTTCGGGTCGATAGAGGCCTATTGCCTTACGGTGGCACGTAACCTGGCCATTGACCGCAGTGAGTTGAAAGACGCCCAGACCGTAGAACTTTCTCCGGCTATGGAACAGACAGACACGGCTGCAGACCCTTATGAACGGTTGGCTGGCAAAGAACGGCTGGCACTGATTCATCGTCTTATTGGACGCTTGCCCGAAAAGCAGCGCACGGCGATGCAATTGAGGGATATTGAGGGTAAAAGTTACAAGGAAATAGCCTTGTTGCTGAATATGACCGAGGAACAGGTGAAGGTGACTCTTTTCAGGGCAAGGCAGAAAGTGAAACAACAGTTTTTGGAAATAGAAGATTATGGACTCTAGATATATAGAACAACTTTTGGAACGCTACTGGCGGTGCGAAACCTCGCTGGAAGAGGAAGCCTGTCTGCGTCGTTTCTTCAACGACGGGGAGGTGCCCGGGCATCTGCTCCGTTACAAGGATTTGTTCGTATATCAGCAGTTGCAGCAGGAAGAGCATTTGGGCGCGGACTTCGATGAGCGGGTACTGGCTCAGGTTGAGGTTCCCGTGGTAAAGGCCCGGCACATGTCGCTGGCTGCACGGCTCATTCCCCTGTGCAAGGCGGCTGCCGCAGTTGCGGTGGTGCTGATGCTGGGAAATGTGATGCGTCATTCCATGCTATCGGGGGTAAAAGAAGTAGCTGCGGCAGATACCATAAGCGAGCAGATTTCCGCCCCGTCGGTTGCTTTTTCGGGTGAAGCCGCCACTACTCACGACCAGCAGCTGATTGACAGTTTGCACCAGCATGTGAGTAAGATGCAGGTGGGTAAGGTAAAGGTGGAGTCGGACAATAAACAGTGAAATCATTGCTTTTATAAAATAACATTTTCATTTGCTTTAAACATAAGATTATAGTTAGTGTGCTTTATTAAAACAACAAGAGGCTGTGAAGTTTCAATTATCTCTCAAAACTTGTGAAAACTAACTAAGCTAAAAGGGACGCCGCGTGATGCAGCGTCCCTTTTAATTTTCCCTTCGCAGGGGTTTTGAATTGAACGACATCTTTGCCGTTCTCCTAGTGGAAAGTAATTTATTAAGAGAGAGTTTATAGCTTGTAAAGTCCTTTCTTGGGAATGTCCAGTTCCGGGTCGCCTTTGTAGCCTACACTGCCGCTACCACTGTTGCGCACCTTCAGGAAGTCGGTGGCATGACACTTAATGTCGCCCGAGCCGGCAATGGAGGTGTTCACGCGGGCCGCCTGTAGGTTGGCTGCCAGGATGTCGCCCGAGCCGGCAATGCTATAGTTGGCTTCGTGTGTCTTTCCGCTCAGGATAAAGGTGCCCGAACCGGCAATAGAGCTTTTCACTCCTACTGAGGCGTTGATGTTTTCTAGTTTTGTGTCACCCGAGCCTGATATGGACGATTCGATGGAGGCACATTCGATACGGTTGCTTTGGATGTTTCCCGAACCGGCAATGGATGTTTTCAGATTGCTGCATTTCAGGTTGTCGGCATAGACGTCGCCCGAACCCGATACGCTGATGTTCAGATTGTCGGTTTTCAGGCCGTTGGTCAGTTTGAAGTCACCCGAGCCGGCGATGGCAATGCCGTTCAGCGTTTCGGCAGCCAAGGTTACATTGAGTTTGTTGTAGGTTACCTTTACTCCTTTTTTGAATCCTATTTCCAGTGTCTTGCCTTTTACGTGTATGTCGAGCAGGTCAACCACGTTGTCCGATGTATAGACCTCTACTTTGGGCTTGCCTGCTTTTTGGGTAAAGCTTACGTTGATGCCGCTGCTGATGGATACGCGGTCGAAGTTGTCTACCCGGATATCTTTGGTTACGTAGTTCTTGCTGGCTTTCACCTTTTTGTTGAAAAATCCACCCGATGAATACGTTTTTTGCGAATAGGCTGTTGTGCCGAAAGCCATGCACAAGGCTGTGAGTAAAATAGCTGCTGTTTTCATATTGTTTCGATGTTTTTTTGAGTTGTCTTTATCTATTAGACGTAGTGAAAGCCGATATGGTTGCATTCCTTGCAACTTTTTCTTCCGTCTGTTTGTCGCCTTTTAAAGTTCAAATTCTGTGCCAAACAAGTAATCTGTTGAAAAACAGTGCAATATTGACTTAGGCATTGTCCGTTATCGGACAACCTGTTCGCTTTTGTGGTGCAAGTATTTGCGCATACGGACAAAAATCTGTTCATTTGCTTGTCGGATTTTAATATTGATTGCAGTATATGGCTTGTGAATATACCTTGACCGATCGGGAGTTGGGCGAGTTGCTGATACGTCCCGATTCCCGTGCCCGTCGCCTTACGTTTCGTATGAAAGAAGGACGTCTGCATGTCACCGTACCGTCGGGTACTTCTGTAACAGCTTTGCGTCGTGCCATTGACGAATTGCGTCCGCGTTTGCGAAAGGCCTGTCTGTCATATACCCGGAAGTTGATAGATTTGGATTACCGGATTGATGCGGAATATTTCAGACTCTCGCTGGTGTGTGGCAACGGGGCGCGTTTTTTGGCGCGTTCCGAGCCGGGAGCCATGCAGATTATCTGTCCGCCCGATACCGATTTTGCGGATGAGAATCTTCAGACGTGGTTACGTAAGGTTATTGTGGAGGCGTTGCGAAACAATGCCAAAGCGGTGTTACCCGTCCGCGTGCATGAACTGGCACTCCGCCATGGCTTGGAATGTAACGGTGTGAAGATAAACACCAGTCGGAGCCGGTGGGGAAGTTGTTCGGCCCGGAAGGTCATTAATCTGTCGTGCTACCTGATGTTGTTGCCTGCCCGTCTGATAGACTACGTATTGTTGCACGAATTGGCACATACACGTGAGATGAATCATGGTGAGCGTTTCTGGGCTTTGCTCGATGCAATGACCGGTGGTAAAGCCCGCCTGTTGCGAGAGGAAATGAAGCAATACCGGACAGATTTGCCAGGTGATTGACAATCAGGAAGATATACCTATTTAAAAATCTATCATCTGTGATCATCTGTTTAATCTGTGTTATCTGTGTGCCATCAGCCAATTCGACACACCGACCTGTTACAAGCGTGCTCCCAACAGGTTGGAAGTTTGCTTCTGACCTGTTACAAGTTTACTTCTAACCTGTTACCATGAAGTGTCCTTATTCCTGCGAGAGCAGCTTCACCTCTTCACCCTCTTTCTCGAAGCGGTAAGTACCTCCTTTTTCACTCAGTTCAAAAAGTGAAAGCTTTTCGGTGCGGTTGTCTACAATCATCAGGGCGCTTTGTTCGGCAAAGCGTTTCACGTCGATGCTGAGCGGTTCCTGCGTCACGGTACAATTTAACAGCAGGCTATCGTTGACAAATACAGACGTGGAGTCACCTGCAAAGCCCTTCTCCAACGTGATGGTGTATGTTTCCAGAAAGTTGCGTTCGGCCTCCTTTTGCCGTTGGAGCCTCATGCTCATGTATACAAAGATGACGACGACAAATATCACGGCAAAGGCCAGGATGCCGTTGCCTACCATGAATTGCTTGTTGGTGTTGAGACGGTGTGCCATAACGATGCGTTTTTATGGATTGACGGGTACAAATGTAATGATTTTAGTCTGCATTTGCCGCATCGGCCGGGTCGGTTGTGTGATTCTTTTCCTTCGGTGCCTGGTATTCGCTGGGCGATACCCCGAACTGCTTGCGGAATGCCTTCGAGAAGTACGAGTGCGTGCTGAAGCCCGTCATGTCGGCAATTTCGGACACGTTGTACTTGCCGCTGGCAATCAGCTCGGCCGCACGGTTCAGCTTGTAGGTCTTGAAGAAGGTGCTGGGTTTTTCGCCCGTCAGCCCCTTCACCTTGTAGTAGAACTTGGTGCGCGAAATGTGCAGCATTTCCGTCATGTGGGCAATGTCCAGTTCCGGGTTCGACAATTCTTTCTCCATCAGCTGGTACAACTCGGTCATAAAGGCGTTGTCCTGTGGGGTGAGCATGTTTTCGTCTATCTTGTCCGTCTGTGTGGCGGTAGAGAGCAGGCTGCGCACCTTCTCGCGGTTCTTAAGTTGCGATTTGATCAGAGCCAGCAGATAGGTGGGGTCGAAGGGTTTGGTGACGTAGGCATCGGCTCCGGTGTTGAGGCCTTCCACCTGGTCGTCGATGGTGGTTTTGGCCGTTACCAGAATCACCGGGATGTGGCACAGTTGCAGGTCGTCCTTGATGGTGCGGCACAATTGGTA
>Ga0192245_10691_pt1 | contig 12690 bp, 11 predicted proteins | sample Koala_Koa27_M3_FD_131238 | JGI IMG/M metagenome (GOLD analysis project Ga0192245, IMG submission 131238) | Enriched cells from koala feces incubated with labeled cellulose particles, San Francisco Zoo, California, United States - Koala_Koa2-7_M3 ...
TATCTACAGACGAGCTGAAAGAGCTAATAGATAAAATATCTTAAAGAAGGATGAATAGGAGACCTGTTTGCAGAATTTACTGAAACCTATTACTTTTGTTCGAAACAACTCCACAAATGAAAAGACTCTTTTGCGTTTTACTTATGTTGATTTGTATAGCTCCTTTTGCTACTCCCCAACGAAAGAAAGTGGGTGTGGTATTAGGGGGAGGTGGTGCAAAAGGAATGGCTCATATTGGTGTATTGAAAGTGCTCGAAGAGGCTGATATACCTATCGATTATGTGGTGGGAACCAGTATGGGGGCCATTGTTGGAGGCTTATATGCTGTAGGATATTCGGCTGCGGAAATAGATAGTATGGTTCGGCTGCAGGATTGGACTATGTTGTTAAGTGACCGTGTGGATAGAAACAATCTTACCTTCCCTGAAAAAGAAAATGCAGAACGATATATTCTTTCTCTACCTTTTGGAAAAAATAAGAAAGAGAAAAGTATAGGGGGTGTCATTAAAGGACAAAACCTGCATAATCTTTTTTCTACGCTTACCATTGGTTATCACGATTCTGTAGATTTTAATTCCTTTTATATTCCGTTTGCCTGTGTAGCGGTTGATCTGGTTACCGGAGAGGATTATATCTTTCAGGAAGGTAGTTTACCGGAAGCGATGCGTGCCAGTATGGCTATACCTGCTGTTTTCACTCCTGTAAGAAAAGATAGTGTTATTTTGGTAGATGGAGGAATCAATAACAATTATCCGGCGAATGTAGCCCTGGCAATGGGTGCAGATATTATCATAGGGGTTGATTTGGGCACAAGTGACCTGAAGTTGTTGGAGGGTATTAATACTCCCGGAGATGTAGTGGGTCAAATCATTGCTTTACATGGATATGAAAAATATAGACAAAACAGAGAAGATACAGATTTACTTTTCCGACCTGATATGCACCCTTACAATTCTGCCAGTTTTAGTCCTGTCGCTATTGATACACTTATTAGTCGGGGTGAACAGCAGGCACGCAGACAATGGGATGAAATTATTGCATTGAAAGAATTGGTCTATGCTTCGGCAGAAGATTACAAAAAAGAACAGCAAACCGGACCCCGTTTAGTGCGTCCGGATGATACCTTTTTTATTCGGAATATTTCTTTTGTAGGAGCCAATTCCAGTGATGAGCCGTGGCTTTTGAAATTAAGTAACCTGAAAGAAAATAGCGAACTAACTCTTCATAAGCTGGAAAATGCAGTTTCTATATTAATGGGTTCAAATGCTTATTCCAATGTGAGTTATAAATTAACAGACAATGAGCCGTACGATTTACGATTGATATTGGAGGAAAAATTAATGACCTCTTTAAATGTGGGAGTACGGTTTGATACGGAAGAGATCGTTGCGCTTTTGATAAATGGTACATTAGATTATAACGCTACTGCCCGTTCCCGTTTTTCTCTTACCGGACGGATTGGGAAAAGTTCATACGGACGTTTTGACTATTTTCTGCAAAGGAATCCATTGCGGAACATAAATGTATCTTATATGTTCCGGTATCAGGATTTGGATATTTATCACCGGGGAGATAAAACCTATAATACTTCCTATTGGCATCACTTCGCAGAGGTGGCTTATTCAGATATGAACTGGCTGAATTTTAAAGTAAAAGTAGGGATGCGATATGAATATTTTAATTATAATTCTTTCCTGTACAATGATACTGAGAATCACTATCGGGTTAAACCTGAAGGATTTATAAGTTATTTTGGTTCTGCTCATCTGGAAACGCTCGACCGTCGTTATTTCCCGAACAGAGGACTATCTTTACAGGCACATTATTCTATGTATACCGATAATTTTGTGGGATATAATGGAGGCACAGCCTTTTCAAGTGTGGCAGGAAGTTTCACCTATGTCGTACCCTTGCGTTCCCGTCTCACATTTATTCCATCTATATATGGAAGGGTATTAATAGGGGGAAATGTTGCTTATGCTTATTTAAATACGGTAGGAGGAGAAATTCCTCACCGGTATGTTCCTCAGCAATTGCCTTTTGCCGGAATTAACCACATGGAATTCTTTGACAATGCAGTAGGTATTGTAAAGTTACATTTACGCCAGCGTATATTCAGCCGGAATTACATTTCATTAATAGGAAATTATGGTGTTCACCATGATGACGCCCTCACTATATTAAATGGTGAACATCTTTGGGGTGCGAGCCTTGGTTATGCTTATAATAGTATAGCTGGTCCACTCAATATAAATCTGGGAATTTCGAATCGTACGAAAGATCTTCGTTTTTATTTAAATCTCGGATATTATTTCTGATAGGATTGAATTCCTCCCGTGCTTGACACGGGATCGCAAAAGAACAAAAAGTAATAACTCCCATAAATAGTGTAAAAGGTAAAATCTGTATAAACGTTGAAGATCTTTTTGTATCATTATTTTACGTACATTTGTTCATCTATAATTATATCCTTATATGAGTGCACAAATATTGAATTTTCTTTACGAATTACAGGCAAATAATAACAGGGAGTGGTTTCAGGCAAATAAAGACCGTTTCGATGTCTTGAAAAAAGATTTTACAGAAACTGTACAGCAATTGATAAACCGGATTGGTTTATTTGATCCGGAAGTTGCCGGAATAGAAGCAAAAGATTGCGTATATCGTATCTATAGAGATGTTCGTTTTTCTCCGAATAAATTACCTTATAAAAATCATTTCGCTGCCTATATTGCACAGGGTGGAAGAAAAAGTGAAAGAGCCGGATATTATCTTCATATCGAGCCGGGTAACTCTCTTCTTTCAGGTGGTTTATGGCAACCACAGCCTAAATTATTAAAAATGTTGCGTAGGGATCTGTACGATCAGATAGAAGAGTTCCAGGCTATTCTTGATAAACCATCCTTTAAGAAAGTTTTTCCGGGTCTGGAAGGAGAAAAGCTGAAAAGAATGCCTGCAGGCTATCCGGCGGAAGGTCTTCATAAGGATGTTCTTTTATACAAAGACTTTTGTGTAAGCAGCCAGAAACCAGACCGTTTTTTTTGAACAAAAGAACTGGGTGGACAAAGCCGTAAGTGATTTTGAACAACTTCATACTTTTAACCGTTTTCTTAATTATACAGTGGATGAATATCAGGGCCGGATTTAAGTAAAGTTCAGGAAAACATGAAAACCATTTTAAAATTAATACTCATTTATTTTGCTGCACAACTTTTTTTCACGGGAGCCGTGTCAGGGATTTTAATGATGATTAATGATTATTCTCTGGAACAGAATGTATGGACTGCCTCTATATGGGGTTTACTATTGTCCTGTTTTGCATTAGGCTATTATCTGATTCAGAAAAGGTATGTAGATAGGGATCAAAAAACATGGGCTATACCATCTACCTATATTCTTATTCTTACCCTTGGTTTAACGTTTTCTTCTGTTTTTCTATTAGATGGTATTTTATCTTTTCTTCCTTTACCCGATTTTCTGGCAGAGTCATTTGAAGAATTAAGCCGGAATGTAATAGGGGTATTGACTATTGTTTTGTTTGGACCTATTTTAGAAGAACTTTTATTTAGAGGAGCTATTCAACGGATTTTAATGACAAAATATAATCCGAATAAAGCTATTTTTATATCGGCACTTATCTTTGGGATTATCCATCTCAACCCAATACAAGTTGTTTTTGCTTTTCTGATGGGTCTTTTATTGGGTTGGTTATATTACAAAACCGGAAGCCTTGTCCCTTCTATTAGTATGCATGTGGTTACAAATCTACTCTCAACGGTTACTATCATCTTCCTGCCGGATGTAGATAATTTATATGATGTAGTAGGTAATCCATCGATTTATTTTCTTTATTTCTTATTGGCAGGAATTGTATTTACCTTCTGTGAATATCGGATTTATTTAATTGGTAAGGAAGATTAAACCTACGGAACTTAAAAAACTCTAATCAAAGAAAAAAGATTGCCTGTTTTGTTATAGGTACTAACAGAGAGAAAATTATTGTACTTTTGTAAACCGTTAAATACATGAAAATAGTGTGATGGCTCGTGAGGATTTTAAAATAGATTGGAAAATACCTGAACCCACCTTGAGACGACTTCCCTGGTATCTTGCTTTTGTGAAGTTACTGAAAGGGAAAGGTGAGGTATTTGTATCCTCCACTCAAATAGCAAAAGAGATTAGTGTAGACCCCAGTCAGGTGGCAAAAGATCTTTCTTTTGTGAATATTTCAGGGAAGACCCGGGTGGGTTATGAGATCGTTACTTTAATTGATGTATTGGAAAATTTTCTGGGATTTACTCATCAGCATAAAGCCTTTATTTTTGGTGTTGGTAGTCTGGGAGCTGCTTTATTGCAAGACTCCGGATTAAATCAGTATGGATTGGATATTGTAGCCGGCTTTGATGTAAGAAAAGAGGTCGCTGGTTCTACTATCAATGGTATTCCGGTTTTTCATATTGATGATTTCCCGGCACGCCAGAAAGTATATGGAGCAACCATTGGTATTATTACGGTTCCTGTAGAGAAAGCGCAGGAAGTAACTGATTTTATTATAGCCGGTGGAATTAAAGCCCTTTGGAATTTTACCCCTTTCCGTATTCGGGTACCAGAAGGAATTGTTGTGCAAAACACTTCTATGTATGCTCACCTGGCTGTTATGTTCAACCGTTTACATTCGATGAATTAATACATATGAAGATTATTGCCGTAGGAATGAACTATTCCGCTCATAATCAGGAAATGCATCATACCCTCCAGTTAGCAGAACCTACTATTTTTATGAAATCAGACTCTTCCTTATTAAAAGATGGAAAGCCTTTTTTCATTCCCGATTTCTCCTCAGATATTCATTATGAAACAGAAATTGTCATACGAATAAACCGTTTGGGTAAAAACATTGCAGAACGTTTTGCGCATCGTTATTATGATGAGGTGACAGTTGGAATTGACTTTACAGCCCGTGATCTTCAAACTAAATTAAGAAATCAGGGATTGCCCTGGGAACTGAGTAAGGCGTTTGATAACTCTGCAGTTGTGGGAACATTTGTTCCTTTATCAGAAATCTCTCCTATACAGGAAATCCCTTTTCATTTAATGATTAATGGAGAGAAAGTGCAGGAAGGAAATACCTCCCATATGTTGTTTTCCGTAGACCAGATCATCGCGTATGTAAGCCGTTTCTTCACTTTAAAAATAGGTGATCTGATTTATACAGGTACGCCAGCCGGTGTGGGTCCTGTAAAAATTGGCGATCATTTGCAGGGGTATATTGGCAACCGGAAACTCTTGGATTTTCATGTTCGTTAAATAATTTTCTTTCTTAATACAATAAAACGGTATAAATCCTGTTATAATATAAAAGAACTTATAACAGGAAATTATGAAACCAGACCTTAACCAATATCTTCGATTTGTACTTGTTTTACTTTTAGTAGTTCCTTTCTACTTGTTTGGACAAGAAGAAACGATCACACAACGATTTATTCCGATTCATACAGCAGTGCCCTCTTTAACGATAGCTCCTGATGCCCGTGGAGGAGGTCTGGGAGATAATGGAATCGCTACTTCACCCGATATAAATGCTCAATATTGGAATCCTGCTAAATATTCTTTCCATTCGGAACGTTCCGGTATTTCTCTTTCTTATACTCCCTGGCTAAGAAAGCTGGTGAATGACATGGCACTTATTTATGTGGCCGGTTATTATCAGCCAGGTAAAAACAAAGATCAGGCGGTCAGTGCTTCTGTCCGTTACTTTTCTATGGGTGAAATACCCGAAGTTACTTTCCAGTCAGGTACTCAGTATCTATCTGTTTATCCGTATGAAATGGCTGTTGATTTGGCATATAGTCGTAAACTATCCCCTCTTTTTTCTATGGCTGTTGCTTTCCGGTATATCCGTTCGGATATGGGTATCAAAGGATATGAAATGTTGAATGCAGGAAATGCCTTTGCTGTTGACGTTGCCGGCTATCTGGAAAAAGCGATTGAAACAGCTTATAAAAAGAATATATGGAGTGTAGGGTTCTCTATTGCTAATCTTGGGAGTAAAATCTCTTATGATGGAGGAACGAATCAACAATTCTTACCTGCTATGTTAAGAGTGGGAACCGGGTTTCTCTATCCATTCGATGAAGAAAACAGGATAGGCATATATTTCGATTTAAATAAGTATCTTGTACCCGGTTTACCTATCTATATGGAGGAAGAGGAAGAATACCAGCGTCAAAAAGAAAAATATAATTCGATGTCTTCTCTTTCCGGTGTTTTCAAATCATTTAGTGATGCACCCGGTGGATTCTCAGAAGAACTGAAAGAAATTATGTTTTCTTTGGGGTTGGAGTATGGGTATAAAGAACAGTTCTTTGTCAGGGGAGGTTATTATCATGAAAGTCAATACAAGGGAAACAGACGCTATTGTTCGTTGGGAGCAGGATTCCGGTATAAAGCTTTTTACATAGATATAGCCTATCTTATCAGTACAGTGGTAGGAAATCCTTTAGATCAGACGCTTCGGTTATCTCTTTCTGCTAATATAGAAAAAATCAAAAACATGTTTCAATAAAAAAGAATATATGAAAATACGGGTTGGCTTTGGTTATGATGTACATGCATTGGTAGAGAACAGAGATTTGTGGTTAGGTGGAATAAAAATAGATCATACCTATGGTTTATTAGGACATAGTGATGCCGACATATTAATCCATGCTATTTGTGATGCTTTATTGGGAGCAGCCAATATGCGGGATATAGGCTATCATTTTCCGGATACAGCAGGCGAATATAAAAATATAGATAGTAAAATACTTTTACGGAATACTATGGCACTAATCCGTAAAGCCGGATATGAATTAGGAAATATAGATGCCACAGTAGCCGCAGAAAAACCCAAATTAAACCCCCATATCCCGGAAATGAAAAAAGTGTTAGCAGCAGTAATGGAAGTCGATGAAAATGATATTTCCATAAAAGCAACAACCAGCGAAAAGTTAGGATTTGTAGGGCGTCAGGAAGGAATTGCAGCATACGCAACGGTATTGATACAAACGGTATAAAGATACATTAGGGCAGAACACATTTGTTCTTCCAAACCATCCTCAAACCATCTTCAAATCATCCCGAACTTAATTCGGGATCATATTGGAACAGACCTTTATTCTTAATAATTTAAATACATGCTCTTAAGTGCCAAAGGCACGAAACAGTATAGCCCCGTACGCAGTGCGGGGTGAATATACCCACCCAGTATAACTATTCGTATGTAATTCCTATTATTTATGAAAAAGTTTCGTGCTTACAGCACTCCTATACTTGGTGGTCAATCTACCCCGTACTGTATACGGGGCTATACTGTTTCGTGCCTCTGGCACTTAACTAAAGCTATGCTAACATAAGAATCAAAAGAGAAAAATAAACCTCTCTTCCTCCTTTAACTTTTTCCTTTTCTGATTATCCATAAATAATTCGTAGTTTTGAATGCGTTTTAAGATAAAACAAGTATTCGTATGAAAAAAAGTGACTGGAAAGATCGGTTAGGAGTTATGTATTCTACCAATCCGGATTTTCAATATGATATGGGAGATACCGAAGAGCAAGAGACGCTTCCCAATGAGAAACAGGCATTACGTATTTCGCTTGACAAACGAAATAGAGGAGGTAAAGCCGTTACTTTAGTTACTGGATTTCAGGGAACTGAGGATGATCTTTCCACATTGGGTAAGATGTTGAAGGTAAAATGTGGTGTAGGTGGCTCTGCAAAAGATGGGGAGATTATTGTGCAGGGGGATCATCGTCAGAAAGTATTAGAGATATTAAAAAAAGAAGGATATTCAAAAAGCCGTATTATCTGATCTAAACCATGTTAACCGTATACAGAGCATCGGCAGGTGCAGGTAAAACCCACACCCTTACGGGAGAGTACCTGAAATTACTTTTTACACATCCTTATGCCTACCGACGTATACTGGCTGTTACATTTACCAATAAAGCTACCGACGAGATGAAGTCCCGTATTATTGAGGAACTTTATAATCTTGCGTCTGGTAAGAAATCAGATTATCTGGAAAAGCTTTGTTCGGAATATTCCAAAACCGAAAGCCAAATCAGGAAAGAAGCCAAACAATACCTTATCAATATATTACATGATTATGCTGCTTTCAATATCAGTACAATCGACCGCTTTTTTCAGCAAACCATGCGGGCTTTTACTCGTGAAGTAGGGTTGCAGGGAGGATATGGTATTGAGATGGATCAGGAGATGGTACTTTCTGAAGCCATTGATAATTTGCTTGCCGATTTAGAAAAACCGGAAAGTAAAGACCTGTTAGGATGGTTGCTTCGGTTTGCAGAAGATAAAATAGAAAATGGAGGAGAGTGGAATCTTCGTAAAGATATCAAAGCGCTGGGTCGTGAGATCTTTAAAGAGAGCTACAAAACCTTTAGTGAAGCGGTTAGCGAAGATATTCAGGATAAAAATATTTTAGAACAATATAAAGCAGAGCTTCTAAAAATTATTCATGCAGTAGAAAACGAAGTAAAGTCCTTAAGCGAAAAAGCACTGGCTATACTGGATGAATACGCGTTGCAAACAACCGATTTTAAAGGAGGTAGTCGATCACCCTTAAACTGTCTGGAAAAGCTCCGGCAGGGAGATATGAAAGAGCCATCTGCCACGTTTAGGGGATTAGCAGATAATAGGGAAGGTTGCTATACCAAAACAACCGATCCTTCTAAAATCCAGATCATTTCCTGTGCTTTTGAAAACGGATTGAATGATTGTATAAAAGGTATTAATGCCATTTTCTCTGATATGACTGCCTATTATACGGCCAAAGAGATTATCCGGTATTATTATACATTGGGTATATTAACCGATATTTCTCATCAGGTAGCTGCTTACCGGACAGAGAAGAACATCATGTTAATTGCCGATACAACAGAGTTGCTCAATAAAGTAATCGATGGTAGTGATACTCCTTTTATCTATGAAAAGACTGGAACAGGTATTGATCATTATATGATTGATGAGTTTCAGGATACAAGTGGAATGCAATGGACAAACTTTCGTCCGTTGGTGAATGAAAGTCTGGCAAATCAATATGATAACCTGATTGTAGGGGATGTGAAACAAAGTATATATCGTTTTCGTAACTCTGACTGGAAACTATTAGATCAACAGGTACATCAGGATTTTATGCCTTCCCAGGTATATGAAGAAACATTGAAAGATAACTGGCGAAGTTGTCGGCATATTGTTGAATTCAACAATACACTTTTTACGTTAACTCCTCTCTTATTGCAATCTATTTATAATGATGCGGTAGATTCTTCTTCCTTATTAGAAGAAGAAAAGAAATCCTATTCGGAGAAAATTATGTCTGCTTACCGTGCCTGTCATCAACAAGTACCAACACCTTTCCTGGATAAAGAAGGATATGTAGATATACAATTTATAGAAAGGGATGGAGAGAGGGGAGGATGGAAAGAAGAAGCCATGCTTCGGTTACCGGCTTTATTGGAGAACTTACAGGATAACGGATATAGCTTAAAAGATATAGCCATCCTGGTGCGGACAAATGTAGAAGGGGCCATTGTTGCCGATACTTTATTGACCTATAAAGAACAACATCCGTCCGAATCCTATCGGTATGATATTATTTCGGATGATGCACTTTTTGTAAACAGTTCTCCAACCGTACGTTTTATGGTTGCTATTCTACGTTTCCTGAAAAATCCGGATGATCCTGCCAATGAGCAGTTGGCACTATTCTCTTATATGGCACTTACTGAAAAGTTTAATACTGATTTAGTAGTAAAAAGTTTTCCGGAAGAGATTAGAAAAGCGCTTTTAACTTTATCCCGTTCCTCTCTTTATGAAATCGTAGAAGGGATTTACCGGATGTTTGCTACCTGGTTTCCTAAAAACGAACAAGTCTTTATTCAGGCTTTTCTTGATTTAGTAGCAGAATATGCACAAAAAGAGATACCAGACTTAAGCCGTTTTCTGAAATGGTGGGACGAATCCGGTTATCGTAAGACAGTTACTACACCCGACTCGCAGGATGCAATCCGTATCCTTACAGTACATAAATCCAAAGGGTTAGGGTTTAAAGTAGTCCTTATTCCATTTTGTGATTGGGAAATAGACCATAAGCCAACCAAACCGGTTATTTTATGGTGTCAGCCTGAACAAGCTCCATTTAATAAACTCCGTTTGGTACCTGTACGATATAATCAACAACTAAGTAAAACCATTTTTGCGAAAGATTATTTCCAGGAGCGGTTGCATGCCTATATTGATAATCTGAATACCTTATATGTTGCTTTTACCCGTGCAAAAGAGGAGTTGATCGTATTATCTCCCCGTCCTGCTAAAATAAAAGAAAAGACAGGAGAGGTAGAAAAGATTGCTTGTATTGCCGATCTTTTATGGGCAGGTTTACATACCCCTGATGAATACATGGGAGGTGAGAAACATTTCCTCTCTCTTCCGTCCTACTTTAATGTAGACAAGGGTACTTTTAAATTGGGAAACGGGTGGAGACCTGTTGGAGAAAAAGAGACCCAGCCAAAAAAGATTGAGGAGATAGCGATGAAAACCTTTTCATCTATTTCACCTGATGAGCGACTTCAGCTCCGTTTGACAAGTAAAGCCTTCTTTTATGAAAATGAACAGATGAAGTATGGTAAACTCATGCATGATATTCTTAGCCATATTATGACTAAAAAAGACATTCTTCAATCGGTAGAGGCACATCGGTCGGCTGGAGTCATTAATACAGAAGAAGCGCATTGGTTAATTACTCGTCTGGAAGAAATATTAAGTCATCCGGAAGTGGTAAATTGGTATGATGGTACCGGGCAGGTATTGAATGAGGTAAACATTCTTACCAATCGGGGAAAAACAAGGAGACCGGATCGTGTGTTAATTAATGGTGATTGTGTAACCGTTATCGATTATAAATTTGGGGAACAAAAGAATCCCCACTATCAAAACCAGGTAAAAAATTATCTTCGGATGATTCGTCAAATGGGTTATAAAGATGTAAAAGGCTATTTATGGTATGTAGAAATGCAACAAATAGAGCCTGTCAGCATCTGATATGCTTTGAAATTCGCTAAAAATACCTACTTTTGTATGGTTTTACATCGTCACCATAGATAAGAATGAAAGTACACAAAGAAGGAACAGGTTTATTGCTCTCTTTATTTACAATTCTATTTATTGTAAATATGAGTATATATTACACCATTGGGAAAGGGGTAATATTCTATACTGTGCTTTCTATATCTTCTATTCTTTTTCTTCTGACACTAAACTTCTTTCGTAGTCCTCACCGTCGTTTTCCTTACGATTCCGAAGGTTTGGTTATTGCTCCGGCAGACGGAACAATTGTTGCCATTGAAGAGGTAGACGAAAATGAGATCCTACATAAAAAATGTCTCCAGATATCTATATTCATGTCTGTTTTTAATGTACATGCTAACTGGTTTCCTGTAAACGGAACCGTAAAACATGTCTCCCATAATAACGGACGGTTTATGGCTGCTTACCTACCAAAAAGTAGTACGGAGAATGAACGTTCTGCTGTGGTTGTTACCACCCGGAATGGAGTGGATATTCTGGCACGCCAGATAGCCGGCGCTGTTGCACGAAGAATTGTTGCTTATGCAGAGGTAGGAGAGAAATGTCATGTAGACGAACAAATGGGATTCATCAAATTTGGTTCCCGTGTAGATGTATATATTCCTCTTGACTCGGAAGTGCTGGTTGAAATGGACCAGAAAGTAACAGGAAATCAAACACCTATTGCCCGGTTAGCCAAACCAGCCGGTAACTGATCCCTAAATACATGAATATCCGTAAACATATTCCTAATTCGATTACCTGCTTAAGTCTGGTATCGGGTTGCGTTGCATGCGTAATGGCGTTAGAAGGTAATCTTCTCTATGCTTTGTGGTGGATTATTATAGCTGCTATTTTTGATTTCTGTGATGGATTTGCCGCACGTATGTTACATGCCTATTCCCCTATGGGAAAAGAGTTGGATTCCTTGGCAGACGTTATCAGTTTCGGAGTTGCTCCCGGAATGATGGTCTTTACATTATATAAAGAAGCAGTTGTCGGATTACCTGTCGGATTCTGGCAAACCCTTATTCCTTATGTGGCATTTATTATCCCTACTTTTTCTGGTTTGCGATTAGCCAAATTTAATATTGACGAACGTCAGACTACCTCTTTTCTTGGTCTGCCCGTTCCGGCACATGCTCTTTTGTGGGCCGCTGCTTCGTATGCATTACAAGGATGGTTTGTTGCAAACCCAACTATTTGTATACCTTTATATATAGTATTCACTTTCATCACCTCTTTATTATTGGTTTCAGAGATACCGATGTTCTCCTTAAAAGCCAAATCCCTTAAGTGGAAAGGAAACGAACTACGTTATATCCTTGTCCTTTGTGCCATCCTTTTTGTAGTCTTCTTTGGCTACCTCGGAATTGCCGGAACCATCCTTTTATATATTCTACTTTCGATTGTTTCTTCCAGAGGTAAGTAATCCCAAAGTATATACATTAAATTCATCCCGTGCTTGACACGGGATCGCAAAAGAACCTATGCCGGCGCATATTTGGCTAAGGCTAATGTTCAATTGACTATGGACACCCTACATTTCCTAATCGTGAGTATCT
>Ga0192245_10692_pt1 | contig 12682 bp, 11 predicted proteins | sample Koala_Koa27_M3_FD_131238 | JGI IMG/M metagenome (GOLD analysis project Ga0192245, IMG submission 131238) | Enriched cells from koala feces incubated with labeled cellulose particles, San Francisco Zoo, California, United States - Koala_Koa2-7_M3 ...
AGAATTAGAATTGCAGGTGCAACAAAGCGAGCTGCCGTTGAAGTCGTACCTTCAACAGATAGGTGTAAGTTATTCAACCTATCACTACTGGCGTAGAAAATGTTCCGTTGACAGGAGCAGTATCAAACACGAGTTGGCTCCTATCAGTTTTAAACAGGCATTTACGGAGTCTTCCCAAGAAGAACAATTGCCGCATGGTGTTGCGCTGCTGTTTCCCAATGGACTTCGTGCCCACTTCGGGAGCGGTTCTGAAGATTTGCTGAAGGAAATATTTACCCAAAGTCTTCGAGACGGTCATGTTTAACCTGAACGACACGATGCGCTACTTCCTGTGTCCGGGCAGGACAGATATGCGCAAGGGTATCAGTTCGCTATGCGGAGTGGTACATGAGAAAATGAACAGTGAAGTGAGGAACGGTGATGTCTTCATCTTCATCGGTTCCAGCCGCAGACTAATGAAACTCCTTCATGCCGAAGACGGAGGTATGGTAATGTATGTAAAACGTCTGGAGGCCGGTCGCTTCAAGCTGCCGGAGTATGATCCCAAATCAAACAGCTATCCCATGGAGTGGCGCGATCTGGTGATGATGGTTGAAGGAATACAGGAAAACCCGGAGCAGAGGCTCCGGCGGTTAAGAGCCGAACGTAAGGAATACCATGTATAACATGTTTTTTATGTGAGTAAACTTTGGATATTGTTGCATAATTCACTGTTAGTTAGTATATTTACATCATTAAAAGAAGTATAGACAATGGAAGAAAAAGAAATTTTACTCAAGACGATAGAAGGGCTGAATGCCTCTATAGCCTCATTGTCTACTACTAATAAGAATCAATCCGAACAGATAAAAAATCTGCAGGAACGTATCAAGGAGTTGACGGCTCAGGTCGCATGGCTGAACCGTCAGCTCTTTGGTCGTAAATCGGAGAAACTTCGCGTATATGATCCTAATATGCCAGACCTCTTTGCCGACGAGTTTTCCGGACTCCGGCAGCAGGCGGAAGAAAAGCGGGACGAGGCTGTGGAAAAGATTGAGAAGGAATCGGTGGAAGACGTAAAACGAAATCGTCAGAACCGCAAAATGATAGAGGACTTGCCCGTATTGGAAACCGATACAATAGAACCGAAAGGCGTAGACTTGTCTTTATACCGTAGAATAGGCGAAGAGATAACAAAAGTCGTCAAACACAAGCCGGGAATGCTTTACGTCAAGGTGATCATCCGTCCCAAATATGCTCTCAAGGATAGTACCCTGCTTCCTCCAGCCGGACAGAAAGGCGTAGAGATAGCTCCCATGCCGCTGATGCCGGTCGACAAGTGCATTGCTGACACCAGCCTGCTTGCCGAGATACTGCTTCAGAAGTATGAATATCATGTCCCGTTCTACCGTCAGATACAGCAATACCGCCATCTTGGAATGAAAGCCCTTACCGAAAGTACACTGGACGGCTGGTTCAAGAAAACCGTGGAACTGCTTAAGCCTCTGTATGAAGAACTCAAATGGGAAGTCTTCTCCTGTGACTATGTACAGGCGGATGAAACTACAGTTCCGGTCATTAACAGAGAAAAACACAGAGCCGACAAGGAATATCTCTGGATGGTAAGATCAGTCATGGAGAAACTGGTCATCTTCCATTACGACGGGGGATCACGGGCCGGAGCGGTCATCGAATCCCTGGCAAATCAATATAACTTCAAGGGATATCTTCAATGTGACGGTTTTGCAGGTTATGAAACAGCCTTCAAGACCAACCCCGACGTGCGGCTACTCAACTGCCTGGTGCATATACGCCGTCATTTTGAGCAGGCTTTGGATGAAAACAGGGAGATGGCGCAACATGCACTGACTCAGATACAGCATATCTATAAAATAGAACGCCAGTGTGACGAAGCCGGCCTGTCATATGATGAGCGCAGACAGACGCGTCAGGAACTGTCCAGGCCAATCATGGAGGCAATGAAGGTATGGATGGAGACAGAAGGAATTAAATACAGTCCAAGTTCTTTGACAGGCAAGGCCATAACATATGCCTATACCAAATGGGATAATATTATGAGATGTCTGGACGATGGCCGCCTGTACTGGGACAACAATCTGGCGGAAAGTGTCCAACGGCCCATCACTCTGAGCAGAAAAAATTTTCTTTTCTGTGGTAATCACGAAGCTGCGGTTAATATGTCTGTCATATGTTCTCTGCTGGCCACATGTAAGGCGCACGGGGTAAATCCCAGGGTATACCTGAACGATGTTATCGCCCAAATGCCTTATCACAAGAATGCAACTCATGAGATACTTTTGGATCTGCTTCCACACAAGTGGAAGCTGAAACATCCGGAAAGCATATTAACAAAACGACATGGGGTATCTGACAACTAATGCCATATGCAACATATAGGTTCAACAAAATAATAGCGGCTGAAACTATTAGGTTCATAGTGACAGTCGCTATTGTTGTATATAAAGGTTTAAAACTTGTAGTTTATCGAATGCTTACTGTTTGAAAACAGAATCCAGATATAAGAAGAACTTACAACTGAATCCTGTTTCCATTTACACAAAATTTTGGACAGTGTCACTTTATATGCCATCTTACTCTTTAGGGACATTTACTGAATATCCCTACGAATAGCACCGATTCGGAACTAATTCACAAAATTTGCAACGTGGTTTACCGAATGCTTACAAATAAACAGGGTCATGCATTATTTCTCTCTAGAAAACTCATCGGTCGGGAAACGGCCAGCGCCAAGGGGGGATAGTGTAAAATAGGGCCATGTCTTCACTTTGACACAGCCCCATTAAGAAACAATGTTACCAATTATACTTCTTCTTTTTTGTTCGCTACTTCATCTAAAATATTTAGAGCTTTTTCTAAAACAGTAGTATCATCAAGCATAACCAAACCACCATCAGGCCCCGGTTCTAGATGAATGCCAACACTCTTCCCCTCCTTAAAATTATGCCCTCCAAAAAAGTTCCGAACTGTATCAACATCCAAATTCAATTCATCAGCAATTCTATGCATACTGCCACTTGGTAGCGAATCTTTTATTTTACGAAGTTCATTAAATGTAATAGTTCTCATATCCAATAAATTTAACGGTTAATACATTTCAATTAATTATTCCGCTATAAACATAAGAAAAAAAGAGATTATATGAAAATCTTTTTCTGCTATTTTACAGTTACGTATCTAGATTATTTCGATTGCAACCGTAGGTAACCAACCAACCTTGCCATCCTCCAAGCGTATCTCTTTCCAATCACGCATTGAATTATCTTTTATTTCAACCTTATAACCTTCATGAAGGATAAATAAACTAGTCCCCGTCTCACTAGGAGTACTGCGAACTGTAACACTCGGCTGTAAAACAATAGCCTTATCTCTTACTATAAATCTTTGTTTTTGTTGGAGTGCAAAAAGGTTGCTAAGTAGCACCACTACCAATAATACCAAGGTACTGATGAAACCTATCTTTTTCAGAACAATACGTTTTGAAAACAAAAATGTACACAAAGCCAACAATACCAAAACAAAACAAACAATTCCAACTTTCCCCCAATCATCAGCATTCAAACAATTAATTAAAGATTTAAACCACGCAACGAAAAAAATATCAGGAATCGCTACAACTTTATCTACCGTCTTTGCTTTAGCTATTTCTAGATTCGCACGCACATCAGAATCCCCAGGTTTCAATAATAATGCACGTTCATAATTCAAAATGGCTTTAGCTATATTATCTGATTTATAATAGCTATTACCTAAGTTATAATATATATCCGCTGATTCACCTGTTTTCAATAGAGCTTCATAGATTTGGATTGCAGTTGCATAATCATGGCGAATATAAGCGCTATCACCATGAATCTTAGTCATATTGCTATTCCATTGCGAATAAACCAAATTAGTATCAACAGTAGACAGAGTATCATTATTTTGAGCTTTATCCTGTCCCCAAGCAACCAATGCTATTACGATACCATAAACAAAACACAATATATTTTTCATTGCTATTTAATGTTTAATCGTATTTTCCATTTTACTAATTACCTCCAAAGCAGCAGAATACACTTTATCCATTGCCTGGTCATCATTTCCCGGAGCAAATCGGGCAAATTCGCAATTATCCAATGTATCCAAAAAATCTTTTATCAACGCTTCATTTACTCCATAGTCACAAAGCTCATCTTCTATATTATCCTTTGAAAGCCGCGAAACTGGAATATTCAATTTATCACTAATATATCCCCACAATGCTTTAAGAACTTCATCATAGAACTCATCTTTCTTGCTATCAGCAAGAAACTTACCAGCCAGTTTAAGACGCTTTACAGCAACACGATTAGCACGTTTAGTACGCATACGAGCCACATTGCCATTTGCAGCTATCTGTTTTCGGTAAATAATAAAAAATACAACAAAAGCCAATGCCGGTACTATATAAAATAACCAATATGCTATACTTCCCCCAAAGAAACTGTTTTTATGCAACAGTTTAACATCACCCAATTTAATAAACCGAATATCCTCATTTAGTATTTTAAGAGCTTCCTTGTTTGTAAAATCAGCTATAGCTTGTCCTGCATTTCCAACACCCTTTCCCACATGTAATTCGTATTCATCAGTGAACAATACTTTATATGATTTTGACTTTATATCGAAATAACTAAATTTTATCGCAGGTATTTTATAAGTTCCCGGATTACGAGAAATTGCCAGATATTCTATAACTTTATTACCTGAAAGTCCCGCATTGGTCAAACGAAACTTATTATCAACTTTAGGATCATATACTTCAAAATCATCAGGGAACTTTACTTCAGGGTTAGACAGCAACTTCATATTGCCTGTTCCTGAAATTACAACTTTAATAGTGACCGCGTCATTCGTCTTTATATCAGTTGCATTAATAGAAGATGTTATCTCAAAATCACCCACTCCACCGGAAAAATCAGCAGGTTTTCCTGCGGGAAGAGGCTTAACATCAATAGACAATTGAGGAGTCATTATTGTTTTTTTAACTTCAACATAATTCCCCCCACCATTGAAAAAAGCCTCAAATGGATCATCGACTTGTACTGCCTGTGCAATGGAAGCATCAAAACGTGCAGGCTCAATAGCCAATTTACCTGTTTGTTGAGGAAATAAAAGGAACTGGCGATAAATAGTTGTCTGATAATTCCTTCCTTTATAATGTTCCAATCCCCACCTTCTGTCATTAGGCAACTCGATTTCCTGTGAATGAAACCCTTTGAAATCAGGCAGTTTTACATTATCAAACATTCTCAAATCCACCAGGGTATATATTTTATATGTCAGCAACACCGCTTCCTGTTCATATACCGTCGTTTTATTAGCCGTCACAGTAATAAACAAATCATCATTTGAAATTGCCTTTCCTGATAAACGTGTAGAAGAGTTCCTCTCTTTTCCACTATTACCAATACTATTCCCGGAATTTCCTTGGTCAGCAGGGAGCACCTTTATTTTTAAAGAATTCGTAATCATCTGATTACCATCTGCCACAATCGTAGCTCCAGGAATAGTAAAATCTCCTTCGGCGGTAGCCATCAAAATATAAGTAAATGTAATACTACTTGTAGCTGTGGTCTTACCATTAATAATCTGTACGCTATTTTGTTCAGAACGACTGGGCCCCATTAATACTTCAAACCCCTTAATAGAAGGTGCACGGAAATCTTTCACCTTTTGTGTTGTAACTGTATAAGAAAGTCTAAACTGATCACCGACAGCTACTGCTTCAGGAGCAGATGCAGTAAATGTTACTTCATTATCAGCAAAAGTACTTATACTAATTGTTAACAATACAGCTAATATAAAAAGACATTTTTTCATTACTTTTCACTCTTACATTATCATTACCAGTCTTTTTCCAAACGACTACCTTGAATAACTTGTTGCTTTTTCACTTTATCTTGTACATCCTTTTCATCCTGCATAACAGAATTCAGTAATTGTTCAGCATTCTCCTTTGACATATTTTGATCATTTTGCTGTTGTTGCTGCTCATTCTCCTGCTGTTTATTTTCCTGTTGTTGTTTCTCCTGCTGCTGTTCTTCCTGTTTTTGATTATCATTCTTTTTATCCTGTTGATTTTGCTGTTGGTCTTTCAACATCTTTTGAGCTAACGCCAAATTATAACGCGTTTCATCATCCTTAGGATTATTCCGCAAAGATTCTTTGTAGACATCCACAGCTTTTGCATAGTCTTTCTGTGATTGGAAAATCACCCCCATATTATGGAAAATCTGCGCCAATTTCTCTTTATCTTTTTCTATTTTAGCAGCATTTGCAAATTGTTCCATTGCTTCCTGCAATTTATTTTGACTTAGCAATGTATTGCCTAAATTAAACATTGAAATTGTAGATTTAGGATTTATTTCCAAAGCCTTTCTATAGTTTACTTCAGCATCTACATAGATGCTATCTCTATATAAACGGTTTCCTTTACGAATAAAATCACGTTCAGCTTTTTGGGCTGACACAACACCTGCTATAAACAATAATAAAATAAATCCACAATATTTTTTTCGCAACATGTTCATTACTACTTCTTATTGGAAAACAAATGTATATTACTAAACAAAGGATTCTTACATTCTAAAATAAGCATCTCTACCAATAATATCAATAGAATAATCCAGGCCACAGCTTGAAACTGTTCATTGAATTCTGTATAAACTTGCGTTTCCACATCAGCCTTAGCCATCTTATTTATTTCCTTTTCAATGGCCTTCTGTGCATTGTTAGTGTTATCAACGCGAACATAAATACCATTACCGTTTTTTGCTATTTCTTGGCACATTGGTTCATTCAAACAAGTAACAACTACATTGCCATCACGATCCCGACGATAGTCGTTTGTCCCCACGATAGGAATAGGAGCACCCTCAGGCATACCCACTCCTAACACATTCACTTGTATACCTTTATCTACAGCAACTTGCGCCGCTTCACGAACCCCACCTTCATGATTCTCTCCATCGGTAATAACAATAATTGTACGTCCAACTCCTTCTTGAGGCGTAAAACTACGAACTGCCAAATTAATTGCAGCTCCGATGGCTGTACCCTGCTTGGATATAAGTGAAGGATCAATACTTTCCAAAAACATTTTAGCTGAAATATAATCACTTGTGATAGGCAACTGGGTAAAGGCATCACCCGCAAAAACAATCATGCCGACTTTATCATTCTGCATTTTATCTACCAACTGAGCAACTAACCTTTTAGCTTTTTGCAAACGACTAGGTTGCACATCTTCCGCCAGCATCGAATTAGAAATATCGAGAGCAATTATCACTTCAACTCCTTGCCGTTTTACTGTTTCTAGTTTAGAACCAAATTGCGGACGTGCCAGCAACACTGTAAATAATCCAATCGCAACTAAAACCAACAAAAACTTTACATCTGGTCTATATTTTGACACACTAGGCATTAATCGTTTTACTAACTCAGGCTCTCCAAACTTCCGGATTGCTTTTCGCCGATGATAGTTAGAATATAAATAGAAAGCTAAAAGCAACGGAAGTAACAACAATAAATACAAGTATACAGGTTCTTCAAATCGAAACATATTCAATGTATAATTTATTGATAAAAAATAATCAATTACCAGAAAACTAGCTCCATATCAAGGTATTTTTTTCAAAATCGAATTTCGCAACAAAATTTCCAATAAAATACAAATAAATGCCATCCAAGCAAATAAACGGTATTCTTCTTGACGTTTACTATATTCTTTTACATTCAATTTTGTTTTTTCCAACTTATCTATTTCTTTATAGACCTCCTCTAATTTAGAATTACTGGTTGCCCTAAAATAATTACCATCGGTGATACCTGCTATTTGCGTTAATGTTTTTTCATCTATCTCAACAGGCAAATTTACATATTGCACCGTTCCACCTACCGGATATGGATAGGGAGCCATTCCATTTGTTCCTACCCCAATCGTATAAACTCTTATACCAAAACTTTTAGCAATTTCAGCCGCAGTTAATGGTGAAATATCTCCCCGATTATTAGTACCATCCGTTAAAAGAATAACTACCTTTGATTTTGCCTTACTGCTTTTCAAACGAGTCACAGCATTAGCAATGCCCATTCCCACAGCCGTACCATCTTCTATTAAACCACATTTTACATCTTTAATCAAATTCAGCAACACCGAATGATCAACCGTCAAAGGACATTGTGTGAAACTTTCTCCGGCAAATAATGTAATACCAATATTATCATTAGGACGTCCGTTAATAAATGTAGCGGCCACATCCTTTGCTGCTTCCAAACGATTGGGTTTTAAGTCTTCAGCAAGCATACTTGTCGAAACATCCACAGCCAACATAATATCAATACCTTCAACTTCACTATTTTGCCAACTATCAGTAGTTTGCGGGCGAGCCAATACTATAATAAGTAGTATTAAAGCGAAAACCCGTAATATAAAAGGAACATGTAACAAGTAATTCTTATAACTTTTGGGTGCATGTATATATACATGAGTATCAGAGACTTGTACTGTTGCTTCGTTATTCTTCCGTTTCAATATATACCACACAATATAAGGTATAAGAAGTAACAGCAAGAATAAATATTCAATATTGGCAAAAACCATAATCTTCAAATTTATAATATCAAATGCTATGCTATATAATTATATAGTTCAGAACAAACGTATACGACAAAACTTACCAAAATAATTGCTACTAAAACGATTCCTATAGCTAATAAAATCTTAGCACGCAAAGAGCGTTTTTCTACAATTGTAATTTCTGTTGGCGTTTTTGGAGTTTCCTCCAGTTCTTCTTTTGTCTGATTAATAAAATCTATTGCATTAACCAAATTAGCATCATTTTCATTCATCAAAGGATGATGCTTGGCAAATTTCACTAAATCAGCCGTTTGAAACAATTCGCGCAAATCATTAAATACATTTTCATCTTTCATCACGAGCAACTTTTCAATGATTTCCGTAGATGTCATTTCTTGGGCATTAAAACCAAAACGATCTTTAATATATAAACGAAGAACATCTGTAAGTTGGGTATAATATTCTTTCGGATGTCCTTTTTGCCAGATTTTTTCCTCTTTAATATGTTCAATTTGTTGCATCGCTAACTGATGAGGAGGTAACTGAGGAACAACTTTTACCTTGCGGATAATTGGTTCATTGTCACGAATGCGTTTGACCAAATAAATCAATAACAACAAGAAAGGAGTGAACAGCAATACACATGCAATAACCACATACCAATCTGCCCAAACAAATGGTGAAGCCATGATATCTTTAGGACCAAAAAACATCTCCGGATGCAATGTATCCACCGGTACTGAATATACTTTTAAAGCTAACGCTTTAGAGTTATAAATTTTATTATCTACTTGAACCTGCATAGGAGGCAAATAATAGAGTGCAGAATCAAATGATGTAATTGTATATTCCTGAGTCAACAAAGTACGCCGACCATCATTTAGCATTTGAGTATCAATCTTTGCTATATCTAGAACTTCAACCCCTTTTACCAAAGTATCTTTATAAACAGGAAATATAGCACGCTTACCTGCATCCAAAGACACTTGGAGTTTGATTTTAGCTTGCTCACCGATTAATATCTGCAAAGAATCAATTGTAGCATCTACTGTTACTGATTGAGCAACAATTGTTCCATTTGCCACAAAAATCATCTCTAATATCAAAAACAAAAACCTTTTCATCTTTTGGCTAATTCCGTTTGGCAAACAAATTCATTAATGCCTTTACATAATCTTGATCTGTACGCACAGATACGTTATCTACACTACTTCTAGTAAAAATCTCATTTAATTCAGTCTGCCTTTTAACCCACCAATCATGGTGAGCACGACGTACAGCACGCGAAGAAGTATCTATCCACTGTTCATGTCCTGTCTCAGCATCTCTCAATTTCATCAATCCAACAGCAGGCAATTCCTCAACTCTACGATCATAAACTTGTATAGCAACAACATCGTGTTTACGGTTCGCAATAGTCATTGCATTATTAAAATCTTTTTGATCTATAAAATCCGACAGAACAAAAGCCGTACAACGACGTTTCATCACATTAGTCAGATATTCTAATCCTAAACAAACATCTGTATGACGGCTTAACGGATGAAATTCTAGTAATTCGCGGATAATATACAATATATGTTTACGCCCTTTTTTCGGAGGAATAAACTTTTCTATTTGATCAGAAAAAAAAATGACACCTATTTTATCATTATTTTGAATGGCAGAAAAAGCTATAGTTGCAGCAATTTCAGTCACCATATCTTTCTTCATCTGTTTTACTGTTCCAAACTCCAAACTACCTGAAACATCAACCAATAACATCACCGTGAGTTCTCGCTCTTCTTCAAACACTTTAACATAAGGTTTATGAAAACGTGCGGTAACATTCCAATCAATGTCACGTATGTCATCACCAAATTGATACTCACGTACTTCTGAAAAAACCATTCCTCTACCCTTAAAAGCAGAATGATATTGTCCTGCAAATATATTGCTAGATAACCCACGCGCTTTTATTTCAATTTGATGAACCTTTTTTAGTAACTCTGTTGTCTCCATAAACTGGCAGAATTATAATTAAGGTACTTCAACCTTATTCAATATTTTACTTACAATTTCATCTGAAGTCAGATTACTAGCTTCGGCCTCATATGTCAACCCAATGCGGTGACGCAATACATCATGAGCAACAGCCCTAACATCTTCTGGAATTACATAGCCACGGCGTTTAATAAATGCATAACTACGCGCAGCTAAAGCTAAATTAATAGATGCACGTGGAGAAGCACCAAAGCCAATCATAACCTTTAAATCCTTCAAATCATATTTCTCAGGATAACGGGTTGCAAATACAATATCTACAATATATTTTTCTATTTTCTCATCCAAATAAACCTGACGAACGACTTTACGTGCATCAATGATTTCATCCGCCTTCAAAATAGGACGTATAACCTTACTTTCTCCACTAATATTTTGACGAATAATTAGTTTTTCTTCTTCTAACTTTGGATAATCAATTACGACCTTTAGCATAAAACGGTCAACTTGCGCTTCAGGGAGTGGATATGTTCCTTCTTGCTCTATAGGATTTTGAGTCGCAAGCACCAAAAAAGGTTCTGGTAAATTAAAAGTCTCCTTACTAATAGTAACCTGACGTTCTTGCATCGCTTCCAATAAAGCACTTTGCACTTTGGCTGGAGCACGATTTATTTCATCAGCCAATACAAAGTTCGCAAAAATAGGGCCTTTTTTCACTTGAAAACTCTCATCTTTCTGGCTATATATCATTGTTCCAATAACATCCGCAGGCAATAAATCAGGTGTAAATTGTATACGTCTATATTTAGCATCTATTAATGACGCTAGTGTCTTAATTGCTAAGGTTTTAGCCAATCCTGGCACACCTTCTAACAATACATGCCCATCAGACAACAAACCTATTAATAAAGATTCCACCAAATGCTTTTGCCCTACAATAACTTGATCCATCCCAGCCATAAGGTTAGTAATGAAAGTACTTTGTCTTTCAATCCGCTCATTTAATTCGCGAATATCAATTGTTTCAGCCATACTCCTAATTACAAATAAATAATTGATGTTATATTATACAAGAATTTCAACTGCTATGAGTTTATTTTCTGTTTTCAAAAATACAGCAATAAATCAATCAGCACAACTAAAATTCTATAAAAAACAATTTTAAGCCTTTAGATTAAACTACTTTTAGACTCATTTCATTGCATTCACTTACTAATAAACTTTGAACACGCTTCAAATACATTGTCATTTTTAATGAACAAATCTTTCTTTCAACATTAAATGCATTTTATAAGCAATTCTAAATATTCCTCCCCACATGAATCAAACGATCTTGCCATAAAGATCAAAATCATCAGATTGCGTTATTTCTACTTTATAAAATGCTCCTATACTTAATGATTGAGTGCTGGAAATCAATACTTCAGGATCCACTTCTGGAGAATCATACTCAGTACGCCCGATATAATAATCACCTTCAAAACGATCAATAATTACTTTCAGTTGCTGCCCTATTTTAGACGAATTAAGTTCCGCCGAAATATTCTCTTGGATAGACATTAATTCATCCAATCGTGCCTGTTTAACATCTTGCGAAATATTATCTTCATAATTGATAGCAGAAAATGTACCCTCTTCCTCAGAATATGCAAAAGCTCCCATACGTTCAAAACGTACAATTTGAAGAAATTCTTTTAGCTCAGCAAAATCCGCTTCCGTTTCTCCTGGATGCCCCACCATTAGAGTAGTACGTAAATGTATCCCCGGTACTCCTTTCCGCAACATATCTATTAATTCATAGGTTTCCTTTTTAGAGATATGGCGACGCATTTTCTGTAGCATGTTATCACTAACATGCTGCAAAGCAATATCTAAATATTTGCAAACATTGTCCCTTTCGCGCATAACTCTTAACAAATCAAATGGAAAATGAGCAGGATATGCGTAGTGTAAACGAATCCATTCAACACCTGGGATATCAGCCATCTGTTCAATCAACAATGGCAACATTTGCTTTTTATATAAATCTATGCCGTAATATGTCAATTCTTGTGCTATAACTTGGAATTCTTTTACACC
>Ga0192245_10696_pt1 | contig 12622 bp, 4 predicted proteins | sample Koala_Koa27_M3_FD_131238 | JGI IMG/M metagenome (GOLD analysis project Ga0192245, IMG submission 131238) | Enriched cells from koala feces incubated with labeled cellulose particles, San Francisco Zoo, California, United States - Koala_Koa2-7_M3 ...
ATGAAAGCTACGCCCGGATCGCCCATTATATAACAAATAATCCTATCCTCTGGAATAAAGACAAATTTTACAAATTGTAGAGACGCATATTTGCATCTCTTTCACCGCGTTCTATTCTTTCGCGTTTAGATCTTTCGTGTTTATATTTGCTATGGCTATTTTCTGTTAGGGGGGGGGTGTCTGAGACGCAAATATGCGTCTCTACAAGAGGGAAGGGGATGATAAAATGGGGGATTGCCTTTATCATAAAAACAGAGGGGAGATTGATCAGAAACTGATGGAGAAGAGGGCTTCTGCCTGGAGATTTCCGTAGTTGATGGGGTTGATCACACGCACGCCTAAGGAGATGGGGTAGTTGAGACGGAGGGCGTTCCAGTCCACGATCAGATCGGCGCCGTAGGAGCTCAGGGTGTTCCATCCCGATGTCTCATTAGCCTGATTCCGGGTCAGATCGTAAAACAGGTTGCTCCGTACCCTTTTGATATAGGCTAATGAACCGATACTGAAATCGGGATTAAACAACGTGAATGAATAATCGGCTTTGAAGGCGATCTGTTGGCGGGTACGGTAGGTATACGCATATCCCCGGGTTTCTTCCAGGAGCCGCTTCGGAATATAAAGCGCTTTGTTGTCTACACTCTGATACTGGTATCCGCCTCGTAACATCAGCCCGTCATTCTTCCGGATTCCCGGCCAGTAGGTGGTCAGACGGGCGGCATACAGACTTCCATAATTTTCCGTATTCAGAGGCATGTTGAGGTATTGCAGGCGGATCTGATAACCCCACCGGGGTAAAAGATCCTGTGTGGCCATTCTCCGGTAATGATAATAGCGAAGTTCACTTAACAGGTACTGGAAATCCCGGTAGTTTCCGCTTTTGACCTGCTGGTAACGATTGTTGGTGTAATACCAGGAGACCGCGGGCTGGAATCCCCGGACATAGTGGTTACGGGTCAAATTAAAGGGGATATAAACTTTTGCTTCCGCTTCCACTAAGTTTCTTCCGGGATAATAGCCGGCGGTAGTCATGTGCCCATCTTCATCTTCCACCCATCCGATGTTAAAGGCTTCATCTCCGTAGTCGACTGTCAGGTCGATCACCGGATACCATCCCATATAGGTAAAGGCTACTTTTCCGTGATGATAGCCTTTCCGGTAATACCACCCGGCCTGCGTGATAGCCGTATTCAAGGCATTCTGTGATAAAAGCATGGCGCCGGGTTTTACGATCGTACTGAAATCATCCGCCTGTATGTTTACCGCATCCATCGCATCATAATAAAATGGTGCCCAGCTATGGATCCGGAAGAGATTGGCTCCCTTCCGGTAGGGCTTTGGCTCAAACGCTACCGGCTCCAGGGTTGCTTCATCCAGGTTAAACTGTTCCTGCGCTGCCATTTCTTCTGCCAGCGTGAAGCGATAGGGTGTATGGAGATCCACCGGTTCATAGATTAGCTGGTCTGCTTCTACACTACCCACCCGGTAACCATTAGCCTGATAATCCGAAATAAACAACCGGCTTCCATCTGCCGAAAGCGCCGGTGTAAAGGATCCAAACCGGGAAGCGGTCAGACGATAGACCTGAAGATCTTTGAGATCCAGATAATAAATATTGTTCGTCCCGTTGAGTCCGGATTCAAAATAGAGTCTGTCATCTGCCCAGAACGGAGAGGTGATATTAGAGGATAAAGGAGCTGTCAAAGGTTGCCATTCACCAGTATGCAGGGTTAACTGTAAGATATGAATCCCCTTGTCACTCACACCCAAAGCGAAAAGCCGGTTATCTTCCCCGAAAGCCATCTCTTTGATAAACATATTTTCCGGTGTGGGCCAGGCTTGCAGCTCTTTCCCTGTCGTAGCATGCAGGAGAAGAACCTCATTGTAGCCTTCCGGGGAGAAGCGACTGACTGCCAGTCTTTTTCCATCCGGGGCTGCTGCCGGGGCGAGATAGCGCTGGCGAGTGGTCAGGGTGTACACTTTCCCGGTCTCCAGATCATAATATTTCACAACGGAAGAATTCTGATGGGTCCATCGCAATCCGGCAACATATTCAGACCAGCAAATCCGGTTTTGAGCCAGGTTGATACGGCTGTTCAGACTTCCGATGTAGCACAGGTGACTTTCCTGTCCGTCCCGTAGAAGCACTAAGGAATGAATATCTTTCAGACCGGATTTGACCGCGATCACCTCTCCTTCATTCAATGGCTGGGGATAGCGGTAAGAGGTATAGGAGCTGTTCCGAGGGGACCAATATTGAACAGGAGTCTGTTCCCCGTTCAAGGCATTTAGTTGATCCCATTCCTGTTTCAGAAATTCAAAGGTCTGATGAAACAACCCTCCGGTCCGGACCCCGGTGTAATGTTTCAAAGCATTGGAAAAAGGAGGAACTGCGTAAATCCGTTTAGCATACCGGTCTGTGACCTTATTCCAGACATCCGCTCCATACTGATGGCGGGCAAAGGCAGTCATATCATATCCTAAGGCATAATAATTTCCCGTATAGTCTTTATAAGAGCCCATCGCCCATTTATCGAAAGAGAAGAAATTCCCGGATGCCATCTGTGCCCGGTACGCCATATTAAATTCCGGCAGACGTCCTCTACCACTATTGGACATAGCTGTTTCCGTTACGACAGCATCTCCTTCGAAGAACCATTTGGGGACCCCCAGATCGACCACTCCCCCAATCTGTTCCCCGGCTACATAATAAAGTGGTTTGAAAATACCCTGAAAAAGTCTTCCGGTCTGAAATACGTGGCGGGATTCATGGATCACCAACTGCCTGTCCCAGCTTTGAGCATAGAGGTCCGAAGAAGGAGTAGTGACTAATTCCATGCGCCGGGGTGCCCAGGCCACCATTCCGTTGGATTGCATATTTCCGGGGTGCAGGACAACCGGGAAGAGCGCTTTCTTCGGTGTCCCAATGGTTTTCCCCAGATGGGGATACACGTTTTCCAGGAAAGTAGTGTACCGATGGGCCAGGGAGTCATTGCCCTGGGGATAAATCACTTGGTAATGCGGGGTTCTCACATACTTCCATTTGAACCTTGCGGGATCAGTTCCATAGTCTACGAACTGAGCTGACAGGTTTATCGTGGTGAAGACTGTGAGAAGAAGAATATATGTATAGCGGGATAATTTCATATATGGTAATCGTGCAGGTGGTTGAACCTGTCATTAGAAAAACGGATGTTTTGTTTATGAACACAAATCTATAAAATAAATTGACAAGGTGTGAATTTATTGGCAATATATGGAATGTAAAAGACACAGACAAATAATTAAAACGACTTCATAATTAATATATAGACCGTGTTATTCGTAGAGACGCATATTTGCGTCTCATAATGCCTAAATAGTATAGGAGACGCAAATATGCGTCTCTACGAAGTCCGAAATCATGATTACCTTTAGAAAGTGAGGCGCATCATGAAACGGATCCCGTGTTTCTGGATGCCCGGATTATCCAGGTAGGTCAGACGGCGGACATAGTCCAGACGGATGAATTTGAAGATGTTCTCGATTCCTAAACCGTACTCCATGTAGGGATCTTTTCCCATAATGTGGGTGGCTTCGGGGAAGGCATAGAGTCCTTCTGCTCCTGGGAGGAAGGGATTGTTTTTATCTGTCAGGTTTCCGTACATTCCCCGGAAGGAGAGCACTTCCCTCCATTTCAGTTTCTTGATCAGAGGGATCCGGTTGAACAACGCTCCGTTGATATTATAGGTCCAGTCCCAGGATACGTATTCATCATTCAGGAATTCCATCGCATTCATATTCGTGTAGGATTCCGGCTGAATGGAATAGGAAAGGTTCGCATTCGGGATAATTAACAGGGCGTAAGGTACTTTGTTCCAGACTTTCCCTGCTTTGGCATAAATATCCATATATCCGTAAGCGGACAACCAGAAGCGTTTTTGTATACCGAACTCGGTCCGGTTATAGTCATAGGAAGTGCCCAGAAAGCCCTTCGCTGCGACGGTATGGCTCAACGTAAAGACCGGGGCATCCAATGTAATCGGATAGCGATAGTTACGGGATTGGTAGAATTTTTCGTTTGGTGCATAACGTAGCTTCACTTCCAGTTCCGACATCTTATAATCATCCAGCCAACGGGTCTCAAACTTATCGTTGATGATCTCGTTGAATGGTGTATAGATGGTTGCATATTCTTTATAATGGCGCAGGTTTGCATAATAGGAGAAACCGCTGTACATTTCATGAGTATAGACCAATTCCATTTTACGGAGATAGGTAGCCTGGTCATCTTTTTGTCTTTTCCAGATCAGGAAGATGTTATCCTTATTGGTAAATGCGTATTGCTGGCCGATCTGGTTGATATCGTATGTATACTGTGCACGGATGGAGTGTACCGGGAATTCTTTCCGGTAGTCTTTTTTATCTATGAAAGAGTATTCCGCCAATACATCATATTTCAGTTTTTCGTCTTTTGTTCCGTAGGCCAGGAATCCATCCATAAAGAAGCGGTTACTGAAATTGACGGTCGTCGTTCCTCCGACACGGAAACGCATTCCCTCAATCGCGTTGTAACTAAGGGAGGTATTCATCGGTCCGAATTCAAACTTACTTTTCTCTTTGTCTTTATCGGTTTGTATGTAACCGGATACCAGAATCGAGACGATCTTTTCCGTTACGTAGAATACGGGAACAGCCCGTAGTCTGTCCATCAGTTTTTCGACAGTATTCGGATTTCTCTTTTGCGCCAGTTCCGGACGGATACTATCCCAGAATTCTTCATTCTTCCTGCTGGCATCATCGCGGGTAGCGACCGGAGCGGACTGCTGGAAGACATCCAGGTTCTCCGGTTCCTCAAAAGAATGATTGCTGTATACGTTCAAACGGCGGGAGTACATACCCTTTGATTTGGGGGAAAGTTTAAAGTCTACCTGAATATCATCTTTGGTCATGATCCGGGTTCCATCCTCTGTCCGGAGGAAGGTTTGTTCAATCGTCATATTACTGACAAAGTTCAGGTTGATGTCTCTCGGAACATTCAGGACAGCGCGTTGCACGAAAAACGTGGAATCCAGCGTCACATAGAGGTGGCCGGTGAATCCCCAGGTTTCTGAGTTGAAAGGAACAAATCCCAGGTCGACTACCTGTTGTCCGTTGATATCCAGCGTATCTAAGAGGTAATATTTATAAAAGTCCGGTCCCATCGTGGAAAGCGGGCTGACAAAACGGTTCAGAAAAAGGGGGATGTCATTTTTGAAGATATCCACTTCGCGGAACACCTCTCCCAATAGCTGTGCAATCCCGTCACGGGAGAATATCTCGTCTACCCCGGCCGATTTGGTTGCTTCCACCACCCTCTTTTCTGTCCGGGGTTCTCTCCGGTAGTACACATGTTCAAACCGCTCCTTTTCCGAGACCGGCAGAATGGTTTTCCCCATATCGAGCGTATCCACAAATTCCGACAGGAAATCAAAACGTCCGGCTTTCTGCCCTTCTTCCCGTTTTTTGGGTTCAAAATCGTTCATGGCAAAGACCATCCGTTCGTATTGGTCATAGCTGAAGTAGGGATGATTCCGGGGGTTATTACTTTCTCTTGAATTGATCACATTCCGGACAAAAATGACAGCGGGGTTTTCCCGTTTGGAATATCTTTCTTTTCCCGGCCGGATAACGACTTCGGAGAGATTAATGGTAGTAGGGGCAAGTTCTATATTCAGGTTATTTACTCTTCCCCGGGTGACCGGTACTCTTTTCTCTGTATAGCCCAGGTAAGAAACGATAAGCATACCTCCGGAAGAGGCTGTAAAACTGAAGTTTCCATCATCATCTGTTACGGTTCCATTTGTAGTCCCTTCCAACAGAACGGCTACAAACGGAAGAGGTTCACCTGTTATTGAATCTGTAACAAATCCTTTAATCGTCGTATTCTGACTTCCCGCCGTCCACGCAATGAGTACAAATAGAAAAAGAAGATGAATCTTTTTTAGCATACAATCTTTCTTACCTTTTACCTTAAATAAGTTCGCAAAATTACAAAACTAAAATAAAACTTCCAGTGCTAAATCGAATCGTTTCTATTCCATTTAACTACAATTTGCATAAAAACAGTCACTTTAGGAGTTTTTTATTCCTCTCACACAGCCAAACGTCTCCAATTACAAATAGTCAGAGTTTCAATTCTATAATGCGTTTACAATCTCTCGTTTTAACTTAAAACCGATACAAAGATAGCTATTTCTCTGACATTTATTCAAAGGTATCAATGAAAGGGGGAAAATGATAGACCAACAGCAGACTTTTTTATAGAAGTGATTGGTTAGTCTGACCTTAGTCGAAGACGTACCCCATGCGGCATGGTCTCCGGATTGGTAATCAGTGGTGGCCGGAAATTTTCAACAGGATCTTTGTCTCTTAAGTCCCACAGGGACGGCACACAGTAGCCTGGGATGCAAGTACCAGGTAAAGAAATCCCCACCCGGGGTGTGCTGTAGGTACACCCCATCTTATGGAAACAATCGGTTTGTATATGCAGTGTCGTGCTTACAGCACTCCATTGACTGATGGTACCTGACCTGGGATTTGCATCCCAGGCTATTATATGACGTCCTTTCAGGACTTAAGAGATAAATATCAGCCTTTGCCAATCGCCCTTCACCCTACGCAAAAATCTTCCGAACAAGACTGATTTGTAAACCTTTAGTATTTATCAATTATTTATGTATTATTTTAAAACGCCCGTGTTCCCCACCTGCGCAGGGAACACGAACTCAATTATATATGATCCGGTTTCTCTATCCGGATACGGGCATCGACTACGAAAAGTCCTTTTTTTGTGGCCAACAGGGGGTTGATATCCATTTCTTTGATCTCGGACGCAAAACGCAGGAGTGTGGAAAGACGCACAATGATGTCGGCATATTCCTGTTCATCAATGCCTTTCTGTCCACGGGTTCCCCGGATGATCGGATACCCCCGTAACGAACGGATCATCGAGTAAGTTTCATCATATGAGAGAGGTGCCAAACCGTAGAAAACATCCCTGAGCACCTCTACAAAGATTCCACCTAATCCACATAAAACCACATGTCCGAACCGCTCCTCATAGGTCGCTCCTAAAAACAGTTCCATCCCTTTCAACATCGGTTGAACCAGGATGGCGGTGGCTTCCGGTATCTTCATCATCCGTTCATACTCCACACTCAAATGTGCCTCCGTCCGGATATTCAGGGCTACTCCTCCCACATCACTTTTATGAATAGGACCTACGACCTTTGCTACTACCGGATAACCGATCTGTTTGGCAAATGCCAGGATCTTGTCTTTATTGGAAGAGGTAAATTCCGCCACCACCGGGATCTGCGCAGCCTGCAAAAGCGTTCTCACATCTTCCGGGCTTAAATAGCCCGTATCCGGTAAACCATCAATAATCTTCCGGATGGCAGGTACATCCACTCTATATAACTGAATATCCGTACTCGCCGGTTGGGGCGTATTAATCACCCTGGAAAGAGCTGTCCCTAAGGTTACCTCATCCGAAAAGTTCACATGACCCTTCTTCACAAAACTCCTTACCTCCGGGCCTGCGGTTACGATAGAGGGAAGCACAGGAAAGATAGGTTTCTCACACGCTTCCATCTTTTTATGAAGGACTTCATATGTATCATATAACTTGACCAGACCGGGACTACCAAAAATGACCATCATCATATCGATCTCATCGAAACGATTTTCACAATAATCGATGGCAGTAGCCAGATGTTCCGGAGTACCGGTCCCGATAATATCAATCGGATTGCCTACAGCCGCTCCCGGATACAATTTAGATTTTAATTCTTCGGCGATGGGTCCATTCAGGTCCGGCACATTCACATGTCCTTTGGAAAGAGCATCTGCCAACATCACAGCCGGTCCTCCGGCATGGGTAATGATCGCACAGTTCCGGCCCCGTATTTCTTTCAGTGTAAAGATACTGGCGACTGTGGTCAACTCCTCCCGGCTAAAGCACCGGACAATACCGGCCTTACGGAACAATGCTTCCACAGCCGAATTAGAACTCGCGATGGCTCCTGTGTGGGAAGAGGCGGCCCGTTTTCCGAATTCCGTACTCCCTGCTTTGATAGCAGCGATTTTACATCCTTTCCGGATCAGGGAAGAAGCATGATACAGAAGTTTATCGGGCTGTTTAATACTCTCAATATACAGGATCTTTATTTTGGAATCCAGCACAGGGTCAAATGTGCGATCCATATATTCAATCACATCTTCCACACCAATCTGAATGGAGTTCCCCACAGACCAGACAGAAGAGAATTTCAATCCTTTGGTTAACGCGGATTCGATAATAAAGAGGGCGGTTCCTCCGGAGCTGGAAATAAAATCGACCCCTCCCATTTCAAATTCGGGGACGGGCTGGGTAAAAACACCATGATAGTGCATATTCATCATCCCGATACAATTCGGACCGATCAGCGAAGCACCTGCCCCATTTACCGTTTGCAGGATCTGTTCTTCCAACAATCCTCCTTCCTCCGTTTCCTCGCCAAACCCGGCAGATATAATAATAAAAGCTTTTACCTTCTTTTCTTTTGCCAACACTTCCACCACTCCGGGGCAGGCTTTCCCGGGAATGGATAAAATAGCCATTTCCGTTTCAGGAATATCCTTTACATCCGGATAGGATTTAATACCCTGCACCTCTGTCTCCCGGGTATTCACCACATATAGTTCCCCCGGAAATTTTCCATCCAGCAGGTTTCTCACCAGACGTCCTCCCGGTTTATGTACATTATTGGAACCTCCTACGACAACGATACTACATGGATTGATTAGCTCTCGGTTGATCATAACATTTTGACATTTTTAATTCATACCTACCCTGGCAAATATAATAAATTATACTTCCCGGTTAATCGTAAACCATTTTTTATTTACATTTTGTTCATATCTCCCGGATTTGAAAGAACCCGGTTACTCTTCCGGTTGAAGAGGAATTTATAATCCCTGCAAACCCAAAGGGCTTTAAGGTACCCTGGAAGGGTTGTACATGAATCATAGACCGGCCTGAGCCAATAACTGTGTATGTATCCAGTCGCGGTCGGAAGATCCGGAACAACCCCAGCGGGGTTCCATCAACAGCCCAGGGCCGAGCGAAGTGAGCCCCTGGGTAAGAATAAATATTCTATAACCTTGCAAAGGTTTCACTTTTCTGCTATTCAGGATGCAACCCACTCTGGGGTTGACTGATGGTATCCTCTACCCAGGGAATCGCCTTTGGCTCATCCCTGGGCTGTTGATGGAACCCCGCTGGGGTTGTTCCGGATCTTCCGACCACGACTGGATACATACACAGTTATTGGCTCAGGCCAGTCTATGATTCACATACAACCTCTTACAGCATAATAGATTACAATTCCAAGAATAAAAGGGATCAGAAAATTTCCTTCGACAAACTTGTAGTAAACTAAATGATTCAGGACAACAGAAGATATAATAACGCGGCAATCACTGCACCTGTTACCGGGCCGAAAGCCGGGATCCACGCATATTCCCAGTGACTGCTGCCTTTGCCTTTGATGGGAAGGATCGTATGCATGAGCCGGGGGGGCTATGTCACGGGCTGGATTGATAGCATATCCGGTGGGACCTCCCAGGGAAAGGCCGATTACCCACACAGTAAAAGCCACCGGGATCGCACCGACGGAACCCAGTCCTACCGGCAATTCAATGTTATGTTCTTTCCAGGAAACCTGTCCGTCTGTAATATAAAACACCACAAACATCAGGGCGAAGGTTCCGACTGCTTCCGTGAGGAAATTAGTCACCGGATTAGCGATCTCCGCATTTGTACTGAAAACACCTAATTTAGCTCCCGGGTCTTCAGTCGCATCAAAATGATCTTTGTAAACTAACCACACTAAGGTTGCCCCGAGGGAAGCGCCCAACATCTGAGCAAGAATGTAAGGAACCACATCCGCCCAGGGAAATAATCCCCCTAACGCTAACCCGATGGATATAGCCGGATTCAGGTGGGCACCGCTATAAGGGCCGGAAACCACCACCCCAATAAATACCGCCAACGCCCAGGCCGTACAGATCGCCAGCCATCCGGCTCCATGCCCTTTTGTTTTGTTTAAAACGACATTGGCAACTACACCAACTCCCATCAGGATCAGGAGCATAGTTCCCAGTAATTCTGCAATAAATGGAGACATATACATATTAATTTAGAGGTTAACGTTCGTGGGTTATCATGCCAAAGAGTTTTTACTTTAAAAAACGATACCCACAAATCTAAAAAATTATTTCGATTAGTAGGTATCCGTATCTCATGTTATTCAAACATCTTATCAATTCCTCCGACGTCTGTTGGAGTGTCGAACCGTTCTCCGGAACTGGTCCTGCTACAAGGATTGGCATACTGTTCCGGTATATCAAAACCTTCTTCTTCCGAATAGCCTAAGGTCTTATCCGCATAGACTTTCTGCATAAACAGTCCGTAGATCGGTAAAGCCATACTGGCTCCCTGTCCTTCCGCCAGACGGTCAAAGTGGATCGAACGGTCTTCACCACCTACCCAGCAACCACCCACCAGACTGGGCGTAAAGCCCATAAACCAACCATCCGAGTTGTTCTGTGTGGTACCGGTCTTTCCTCCCATCGGCGCTTTAATGCCATACCGGAAACGAATACGTCCGCCTGTACCTCCGTCAATTACTTTCTGTAGCATATGGAGCATTTTATAGGAAGCATCTTCCGGCAGCACTTCACTCATCTGAGGATTGAAATTAGCGATCACATTGCCATAGGAATCTTCAATGCGAGTGACATACAAAGGTTCCACCCGGATCCCTTTGTTAGCAAACACCGTATAGGCTCCTACCATTTCTCCCACCGAAACATCCGGCGTACCTAAAGAGACCGAGATCACGGGATCAATATGATTTTTCAAACCGAACGAGTGCAACAACCTGACAAAGGTATAAGGGGAGAGACGGCTCATCAGGTAAGCGGTTACCCAGTTAGAAGAATTTTGTAATCCCCACTGGATCGTTACATATTCCCCTTCCCGTGCCCGGTTGGAGTTTCTTGGCACCCAGAGCTTTCCATTCTCATCCCGTAGCTGTTGCTGTACATGCAACATTCCGTCACAAGGGCTAAAGCCTTCGATCATAGCTAATGAATAGAGGAAGGGTTTCATCGTTGAACCGATCTGGCGGCGTCCGCCATTGATCATATCATACTGGAAGTCATTGTAATCAATGCCACCCACATAGGCTTTGACATGTCCATTCCGTGGGTCCATGGACATAAATGCCGTACGCAGGAAGCTCTTATGGTAACGGATCGAATCCCAGGGAGACATTACCGTATCAATCTGTCCTTTCCAACTAAAGACACTCATATCCACCGGCTTCTGGAATTCAGCCCGGATCTCCGGTTCACTTAAACCGGCCCTTTTCAGTCCACGGTAACGATCCGTCTGTTGCATCGAACGAATCATGATCGTATCGATCTGTCCTTCGGAAAGATGTCTGGAGAACGGGGCGTAACTTCTACCTGCTTTTTCTTTAAAGAAAGCAGGTTGCAGCGTTCCACCAATATGTTCTCTTACGGATTCTTCCGCATATTGCTGCATACGGGAATCAATCGTTGTATAGATCTTCAGACCATCGGTATAGATATTATAAAACTCACCATCCGCCTTTTTATTTTTATAACACCATCCGTAGAGCGGATTGGTCTCCCAGGAAACAGAATCTTCCTGGAACTTCTGCATCTGCCAGGAGGCGTAATTCTTCCGGTCCGGTTTAGAGGCAGTCATGGTGACACGTAAATATTCCCTGAAGTAAGGAGCCAGCCCCTCTTTGTGGTCCATCCGGTTAAACCGGAGTGTCAACGGCAGATTAGACAGCGAATCCCGTTCCGCGGCCGTGATATATCCGGCTTTCTCCATCTGGCTCAAGACTGTATTCCGGCGGCCTCTGGTACGCTCATTGTAACGAACCGGATTAAAATAGGATGGGTTCTTACACATGCCGATCAACGTAGCTGCCTCTTCCGTCTTCAACGTTTTGGGAGTGGCATTAAAATAGACCCGGGACGCGGATTGGATACCTACTGCATTATAGAGAAAGTCAAACTTGTTCAGATACATATTGATGATCTCTTCCTTGGTGTAGAAACGCTCCAGCCGGGCGGCGATCACCCATTCAATGGGTTTTTGGAAAAGACGTTCCACCACGTTATCCGCTCTCGGAGAGAAGAGCTGTTTGGCAAGCTGCTGGGTAATGGTACTTCCCCCTCCTCCACTTTTCTGCATCAGGATACCACGCTTCACCACAGCACGGAACAACCCTTGTGCATCAATCCCGCTATGCTGGGAAAAACGAATATCTTCCGTCGCGATCAACGCTTTCACTAAATCCGGCGAAAGGTCATTATAGTTCACATAAATACGATTATCCATACTATGCGCATAACTACCTAATGTCTTTCCATCGGAAGAAATTACCTGGGAAGCATATTTATCAATAGGATTTTCTAATTGTTCCACGGGTGGCATATATCCTATCGCTCCACTGATAATCCCGGAGAACAATAAGAAGACACCTACAACCACTGCTGCATATAATACCCAAAATGTAAC
>Ga0192245_10697_pt1 | contig 12596 bp, 10 predicted proteins | sample Koala_Koa27_M3_FD_131238 | JGI IMG/M metagenome (GOLD analysis project Ga0192245, IMG submission 131238) | Enriched cells from koala feces incubated with labeled cellulose particles, San Francisco Zoo, California, United States - Koala_Koa2-7_M3 ...
TATGTAATTGGGGATCCAATCTGTTTACTGACAGTGTTTGTTCCTACATCATTTATGCTCTACTTTTATCAGTTTTCTATTTTGTTAAGGCTATATTTGGCAGGGATAGCATTTTCTCAGTTATGTTTTTATGTCCAGAGAAAGGGAGAAAGACACTTTGGGAAAACTGCCATTATCATAGGAGCATTTATCTATATCTTTTGCGGATTTTCTCTCTATGCGGGTGTACGACACCCTTATTTTATCAATCCAATGATTTATTTTCCATGGATTATACTCGGGATAGAGAAAACATTGGATAAAAAGAAACCTTATGTTTTCACTCTGTCTGTTTTTTTATGCGCCGTAAGTAATTTTTATTTTTTCTATATGATCGTTATCCTTACCGTACTATATGTCGTATGGAGGTTATTTTCTAAGTATAATCGCAGTGAAATTAGGACAGCTATGTGCAGTTTGGGGAAAATAACCGGATACTCTATTCTGGGTACAGGTATGAGTGCTGTTGTGTTGGTGCCGACTATTATGTTTATAACACAAGATGCCAGGGCCGGTAGTGGGTACACGCATACATTATTATATACGTTACAAGATTATGAAAAAACGATCAGTGGGTTTATCGGTGTTAATTCCAGTCATGATTGGCTGCATATGGGATATGCAGCTATTGCGCTAATAGCGGTATTTCTTCTTTTTATGCAGGGAAGGGAATACCGCAATATGAAAGTGGTGGTGATTATAACTTCTTTAATGCTTTTGATACCAATAGTTGGAAGAATTATGAATGGATTTTCATATGTATCAAATCGCTGGGTATTCGCCTTCAGCTTACTGATCAGTTACATAGCTGTTCTTATGTGGGATAAATTATTTGAAATTTCAGTTCAGGAAAAACTGAGATTAATTGCTTGTGTAGGGACATATTTTTTGCTATGTATGTTGTTGTCGAAGTCCCGAACGATAGATTTTATTTTTGCAATCAGTGTAGCTTTTGTTATGATTGCGCTCTTTTGTGTAAATCAAATGGAAAGCACCAGAGTGATCCGGAATGCCTGCATTGTTTGTGTCTTTGTCAATATTGCAGGGAATGCTTTTCTTATGTATTCTCCGCAATTTAATGATTATGTATCAGAATTTGTTGACATGGATGATGTTTATGATGAATTTAAAGTTACCGAAGCTACTGCTGTAAAAAAGGCTTCTTCAGAAGATGATTTTACCCGATATTCCAGCTCAGATTCAGAGGATATTACTTTAAACAATACATTATATTCAGGACTGCATTCAACACAGTATTACTGGAGCTTATCAAATGGAAATATAACACAATTTCAGCGCGAAATGGGGCTTAGTTATCCTCAGATTCACAATTATTCCACTTTAGATTCACGAACGGCACTTTCTACATTAGCGAATGTTAATTATTATGTACAGGATGACACGAACAAGCGAGAAATACCTTATGAATTCAGCAAAGTTAAGTCAACCAGTTCATATAAAGATATTTCCAATTATCTGTCTGAAAAATTAGGGAATGATTATGATTCAGCTTCACTCACAGAACAAGAAGCAGAAGATTTGACGGATAAATATATTAAAACGTATAATATATATGAAAACAGGGAGGCATTGCCTTTCGGATATACATATAATAATTATATAACAAGGAATACTTATGAATCGTTAACGCCGATTCAGAAACAGGAAGCTATGTTACAGGGTGTCGTTGTAGAAGAGGCTCAACAAGAAAATGAGATAATTCCAAGTTATACCAGCAGATCCATAGATTTTTCTGTTGATGAAGCAGAGGGGGTACAAATAGAGGGGAATGAATTTATTGTAAAAGAAGCGGACGGGAAGATTACTTTATCATTTAAAGGGTTAGAAGATTCAGAAAATTATTTGTACATTACGGGATTGAATTTTGAAGGATTTTCACCAACAGAACAATATACGGATGTAGAGTGGCAGTTATTATCTGATTATGATAAAAACCAGGAGAAATATAAAGAGCTGTTTTGGAATGAGCCTACATACACGGACATTGAAGTATCTTCAAAGAATACTTCAGATAAAACAGTAACAAACAGTTTTACATGTCTTACATCTTATGATAAATGGTATAGTGATCAGCATGATTATATGGTAAATTTGTATTACGATGAATTGCCCCGACAATCGATTACGATTTGTTTTTCTACAGCAGGCAGATATACATTTGATGACTTAAAGGTTTTGTGCCAGCCAATGGATAGTTATAATGAGCAAGTATCTGAGTTAGGTATAGTGACGATGAATAATGTTGATTTTCATGATGACAACTCTGCTTATGCTACGAGTGAAATTACAGGGAGCATTGTGCTGGATCAGACAAAATATTTGCTTTTGACAATTCCGTATTCAGATGGATGGAAGGCTTATGTGGATGGAAATGAGCAGGGACTTATAAGAGCTAATACGATGTTTATGGCATTAAAACTTGATGCAGGGGATCATAATGTTGTGCTAAAATATCACACACCTGGGGGAACTGCGGGCGTATGTATCAGCATCATTGCACTCTGTGTATTTTTGCTTGTTTGTTTTTTGTCTGGAAAGCATTTTAAAAATCATAATGAAAAAGAGAAGGAGCAAGTAGAGGATCTATGATTTCTATAATTGTACCTTGTTATAACGAAGAAGAAGTTATAAATGCATTTTATGACGAATTACATAAGGTGTTAGTTTCACTGGAGATGGATTATGAGATTCTTTTTATTGATGATGGCTCTGGTGATAGTACTTTGGATAAGATTACATCTTTGGCAAAAAAGGATGCAGGAGTTAAGTACATTTCGCTTTCAAGAAATTTTGGAAAGGAAGCGGCTATGTATGCAGGATTTTGTAACGTATCTGGCGATTATGTTGCTGTCATGGATGCAGATTTACAAGATCCACCGGCTTTGCTACCGGAGATGTTGGATAAGATCATAAATGAAGGGTATGATAGTGTCGCCACCCGTAGAAAAAATAGATCCGGAGAACCAATTATCCGAAGTTTCTTCGCCAGGATATTCTATTGGATTGTAAATAAATTCACAGATGTTGAAATGGTGGAAGGTGCCAGAGATTATCGCTTGATGAAACGGGAAATGGTTGATGCCATTGTATCGATGTGTGAATATAACAGATTCTCAAAAGGAATTTTTAGTTGGGTGGGGTTCAAAACCTATTGGCTATCATACGAAAACGTAGAGCGGACGGCCGGAAAAACTAAGTGGAGCTTTTGGAAACTTTTTCGATACGGGATTGACGGTATTGTAAGTTTTTCAGATGCACCTTTACATTTTGTCTCTTTTCTTGGGATGATAATGACAATCGTAGCAGTCATAGCAATTATTTTTGTAGTAGTCAGGCAGCTGATTTGGGGAGATCCTGTAGCTGGTTGGGCTTCATTAGTCTGTATTGTGACATTAATAGGAGGAATTCAGCTGTTCTGCATTGGTATCATAGGCGAGTATTTAGCAAAAGCATATATGGAGACGAAACATCGACCAATTTATGTCATCAGGGAAACAAATTGTGATCAAGCGAAATAAGAGAGATGAAGAAAGTTATTGATTTTGTGACGGTAAAATTTTTGATTGTGGGCGTAATCAACACGCTTGTGGGAGCAACAGTTATGTTTGTTGCTTATAATTTTTTCCATCTTAATTACTGGATTTCTTCAGCAGCAAATTATATTGTAGGAAGTGTGGTAAGTTTTTTCCTCAATAAGTATTTTACATTTCAAAATTCAGATAGATCCTTTATGGTAGTAGTTCGTTTTGTGCTTAATATAGTAGTCTGTTATTTGATCGCATATGGGATTGCCAGACCGCTTATGAGAGCACTGTTGCAGAATACGACGCTTAGTATACAGGAAAATGTAGCGATGCTGGCAGGGATGTGTATTTTTACAGTGCTCAATTACTTGGGTCAAAGATACTTTGCATTTAAGTCGTAAATTTATGATCTGCAAATTAGATTGGGAAAACAGATATGCATAAGAATAGATCTTTCATAATCATGACTGTATTGGCAGCAGTAATGCTGCTTATTGTGCTTCGCTTCTTGTTCGTCAGGGAGTCTCCATTGATGGATCTCTTGGAGTTTCAGGAGACGGTTTGTGAGCAGTCTCTAGAGACCTATTATGATGAAGACGAGGATACCTATTATCTTTTTCTCCCGGCTTATGCGGAGAAAGAAGATATCTCAGTAAAGTCTCCAGAGTTTGTAAGTTTTGATATTTCAGACGACACTACCGATTATAGAGATGATCTTGGGGATGTGCCTCTTAATGAAAATCTGACTGTATCTGTCCAGAACTTTTATAAAAATGAAAGTTTCAATCTTCAAATCTGGCAATATGATAATCTTCCTACGGTTTACATAGAAACGGCATCTGGCTCTATGGATCGGATTAATGATGATAAAGATTATGAGGAAGATGCAACGGCATTATTTATTGACGCAGATGGTACGGTTGAGCTAGAGAACATGTGTACATTCACTGGACGGGGGAATGCAACCTGGCGTGCTTCAAAAAAGCCGTATGACTTAAAATTTGATTCTGGGGTAAGTGTAGGGCCGTTTGAAGATGTTGAGACGCTTTGTTTACTGGCTAATTATTCAGATGAAACACGTATGCGGAATGCAATCAGTTATTATGCCGCAGAGGAATTGGATTTTCCGTATTCCTCCCCTTATATGTGTGTAGATGTATACACAAATGGTGAATATTTAGGCCTGTATGGGATTGCCACAAAAGAAGCCTATGAGAAATATATTGATACAGATCAGATTCAGGCAGTATTTGAAACGAACACAAATACGGCGACGAAGTTAGACATGGACGATCGTTGTCGCGTTTTATATGGAGATCAGGAGATGATCTATGATACAATAGAAAAATTAGAGAAAGCTTTGACAACCGGGGACTGGGAGATGTGTGATTCCATGATTGACCGCGACTCCTTTGCCAAAAGATATGCATTTGAGGAGTTTATCGCGAATCATGATGTTTCAAGAGGAAGCGCATATCAAAGTCGATTTTTCTACATTGATAAAAATGATGTAATTTACTGTATGCTCCCCTGGGATTATGACTGGACATTTGGATCTTCCAGAACCTATTTCAACAATCTGCAGATAAATGAGCTTAAGGCGTATCGGGGAGAAAACAGTTGGTTTGCGTTGCTCTTAGGCTATGATGATTATGTGGAAGATGTGGTCCGTATATTGAAGGAAGATTTTACGGATGCTTATATTGACGATTTGATGGGGCATATTGAATGGTTGACTTCATACACTGAAGAGTCATGGAAGTGTGACCAAACTCGCTGGAAGGATGAGCCTCCTTATAGCGGCATATGGGATATGGCCTCCGGATTGGAAGATCTGCCGGATTATATTCCTTATTACCGCGCTTATTTTCCGGAACGACGCACGTTTCTGATTGATTATTTGTCAGATATGGATGCTTATTGTAAGGTTGAATTTTCAGCAAAGTTTGATATCACTTATTCACCCACACCGGAATATGCCAATTTTATGGTTTCCAAAGGTGAAAATCTGGAAGATTACATTGAAGGGGCCAATATCCTGCGGACGGATCGAAGACCCGGACGGGATTTTTCTGGATGGTATACGGAGGATGGGACCTCGGTTTATGATATTGGTAAAGTAACAGAGGATCTGGCTTTTTCAGGGGAATGGACAATTAAAGAGGCTGAGGATGCTTCGGATTCAACAGCGGTGGCTAGTGAGACGTCAATTTTTCAGAGATTTAGAAAAATGATTCGACGGATAGAGCGAAGACTGGGGCTAAATTCTTTTGGCCGTGTTAGGTTAGTCATATTGCTGATTTTTGGGCTGATTCTTTTATGCTTGATTGTGAGGGAAATTCGACTTCGGATCCGGGATAAAAAGGGAAAACAACAAGAGGAATAATAGATGAAAAAAATCATTCAAGCCGGCATCCTTGTTTTTGTGCTTCTTTTGCTGTCGGTATCTGGTTACGCATTCAATAGCAGCGTTGCGGAAGAGAATGGATCAACAGCATCCGACCGGGGAGGATCTTCCCAAGTAGTGTTGATGTCTCCGCAAGATGGGGAAGAGATGTCACTGATTACGGAGCCGGTTAAAGATTATATTGATCAAGTGCGCATAGACTTTTCAGAGACAGATATCGCGGATTATACGAAGGAAGGTGAAGAAGAGTCTGTTATGGCACCTGTTGTATTTCAATGGGAGAGTGGAAAGACGGCCTGTACGCTTGAACTTGCAACGTCATCGGATTTTTCGGATCAAAGCACCTGGCAGACGGATTTGGATGAAATCGCTATCGGGTATCTGCAGGCCAATCAGACATATTACTGGCGGATTGTACATGCAGGTAAGAGATCAGAAACGCGCAGCCTTCATACCGCGGACTATCCGGTTCTACTGTCGGTAGATGACATTGCCAATGTAAGGGATATCGGCGGATACAAGACAGAAGATGGGAAAGTAGTTAAACAGGGAATGTTGTACCGTGGATCGGAGATGAATAGTGATTATACCATTTCTCCTTCCGGAATTAACACGATGACAGCCTCTCTTCATATAAAGACGGATTTGGATCTGCGAAGAGATACACAGACAGGGGAAGGAGATGTTCCATTAACAGAAAGTCCATTGGGAGATCATGTTACATATTTAAATTTACCAATCCTATCCTATGATTCTTTGATAAAGAATAAAAATCCATATGAACTTCCGGTTCGGGAGAATCTTATGACTATTTTTTCAGAAGTGCTGACAAATCCCGATAACTATCCAATTTACATTCATTGTCAGCATGGTGCTGACCGAACTGGGTGTTTGTGCTTTATTATTGAGGGAATGCTGGGAGTCAGTTATGAAGATATGGTCATAGATTACGAATTGACTAATTTCAGTATTTATGACCGCGGACGAAATTCTACCGATGAACATGTACAGCAATTTTATCAATTTCAGGAACTTTTAAAAAGGTATGGGGGAAAAGATGACTCCTGGGAAACCATATGCACGAATTATTTAAAAAAATTTGTCGGCGTCAGTCAGGAGGATATAGACAGAATAAAAGATCTTTTGACAGAATAAATGCGGCAGGAAATCCCGCCGCATTTCTGTTTTTATCCATATGAATATAATTCTATTTTAATAGGTGACTTCCCCGTCATGGGAAAGGGTAGAAACAGAATGAACGCCTTCAATTGCCAGTAATGCATCTGTACATTCTTTTTCTTTATCGCTGGAGAACTCGATAACGATGTTCAGCTCTCCGGAAGAAATCGCACGGGATCTCACTTTGTATGTTCTGCAGAATTCTTTTACCACAGACATGATTTCATCTTCACATTGATAATCGGAAGCACTGATGGTCAGAATGCGCATAGCTTTTGCCATGGGAAGTTTATCCAGGATGAAGACACCGATGGTTACGATTAAGGCTAAAATGATGCCCACAATGGCCATGCCTGCGCCGCACATGATACCTTCTGCCAACGCCCAGAATAAGAAGATAAGATCCATTGGATCTTTGATCGCAGTCCGATATCGGACGATGGACAGAGCACCCACCATACCGAGGGAAAGGACAATGTTACTGGAAATTACAATAATAATTGCCGTGGTGATCATGGTCATAGCCCACAGGGAAATATTAAAGTTCTTATCGTAAAAGCTCTTTTTGGTAATGATCCGGTAGATTAAAAAGATATAGAGTCCAATGACAGCAGCCACCGCCATATAGACAATAATGGAGGCTGTGCTCATATCTGAAGAGTATTCCTGTAAAAAACTGGATCTGAAAATGTCGTTAAAACTCATTTCTCGTCGCTCCTTTATTTATTTACGAAATTCATATGAATTTGATTCGCCTGCCATAAATCTTCGGCAATAATAAAATTTGGAAAAGCTGTCCCATTGTAGATTCTCCAGCATCATGGACTGATAGATGTAATCAGGGATCAGTTCATCCCATTTGATTTCCAGCATATTCTGACCGGTATGTAAAACCGGACGCATTAACAGAATCTCCTCGAAAAACCGGTTAAATTGACATGAGGAGCGGAGATGTAAATCCATCGTCACCCGGGTATTTCCGAAGGGACAGGTGTAAGGGATACGTTCATACTCCACAATCACAACCGGATGAAGAAGCCTGGTCTGCATCTGTACCATCATTTTTTTGAGTAGATATGGTGTATCACTCTCGATGGGAAGTGTTTTCCCAGAAAGAAGAACTTCAGCCTGTTCTCTGGTTAAAGGGCAGCTGTCTTTATAACAGCGACCGGCCTTTTTTGATTTCAGTTCCAGGGTAATTTGTTTATCCGAGTGATTATAAATGCGAATACGAAACTTTTCTCTGGGATCTTCACTGTTTTCAATTTCATAGTAAGCGGTATTGTCTATGTCATCAAAATATACGGAGCGGATATTATAACATCCGGAATATTTTCCCGTGGTGTCTACATGCGGATCCTTTTGCATCAGGGCATCGGCCCGGACCTGCAAGATAGCTAATTGTGCAGCAGATACCAGATATTTATATTCATGGCGGTATTTCGCTTCGTCCATTTTAAAGATCCTTTCTTTACATACATCTTTTTAATGATAGCATACCGTGGTCTAATTTGCCATAGAATATTATGGAGCATAAAATTAACTAAGATGAAAAGCCAAAGACCTGCGCTTTCATTTCATCATAGCTGTCATAGAAAAGATTACTTACATCTTCCCCTTTTTCAGATTTTTTGTATACATCAGAAAAGATTTCTGAGAAGCGTTCTGCCCCCTTGTCATTGAGATGACGGATGTCATAAAGCGCTTCGTCATCCGACAGGATCTTCGTCTTTTCTTTATATAAATTGAAATCGTAGAATTGAATGTCTCGTTCTTCAGCAATCTCTTCATACCATTCCCTAAATACATCCAGATTTTTATAGGTGCTGATGAAGGTGTCTGAAAGAGGGACAGAAGTCAAGATAACCTTCACACCTTTTTCTTCACACAGATCCAGGATCTTATCAAAATACTCTGTGCCTGGGGGCATAGGGCTCTTCGGAAAAGACTCGTGTATTATAGATGGATGCATAATCATCTGTAACCGGATACCGTTCATCGTCTCTGGCGATATGCTTGTTCTGATAAGCAATATAGCCCCGGTCACTGGTCTGATTCCAGCTGGTCCAGGTGCCATGGACCAATTTGTCTATGCAGGAAAACCCTTTGTGTAAAAACTCATAATAGATACTGATATAGTCCGAAGGCTTTATGGACTCCAAGAAATAGGGGACGCCATCTGTAAGATTTAACTTGGACAGAACATAAAAATCACCTTCGTATCCATTGTAGTCGTCGCTCTTTGTCAGAGAATTAAAGGATACATCCAAAATCAGTGTATCGATTGGATTACGTTCCAGCTCTACCTTCAGCATCTCATAGCGTCCCTGCATTGTGGAATTGGCGATGGAGAGGTTGTAGCTGGTAACATCCAGTTCTTCATCAAGGACGTCGGGTTTATAAGCCCGCATGGCATGGGAAGATCCTAAGACAAGAAAATCAATCGTGCCGCTCATCTCGTCCCGTTCTTTTCGATCCTGATAGTAGTAGTTTTCTCCTCCAAAGTAGACGGCCATAATGCCAACACTAAAGATGACCACGATAAGGACAAACAGAAGAATTGTTCGAATGGTTTTCTTAAAATTGCTCATATAAGAATCCTCCTGTTGTGCCTACCAACGGGTAGCCATACTGCATGATCAGGATAAAAAGGAGCGCAAAGATCCCGATACGTACTATGTAATTCGTATGATCCGCCAGCCATTGACGAATGGGCTGCTTTCGCTGGATCAGACTGGTGATGAAGATGAGCAGCGTTCCCAGGGAAGCTATCAGCAGCGGAATCCGGGAATGCACGAAAGGCATCAGTTCCCGGAAGCTGGTGGGAATGGTGTGGTTCGTAAAGATCCGGGCCCATAAACCCAAGCCGTCGGATAAAGTGCCTACTTCCGGCAGTACCTTGATGAAGGTTACCAGGATAAAAGTCCGAATCGTCTGAAATGCCCGCCAGTAAAAGGCGTGCTCATTGATGTTGAGTTTCTTTTTCCAGGTGGCATACACCGGTTCCATCCAAAGGGAAAAGATGATGACAATGCCGTTGGCTCCGCCCCAGGCCACATAGCCCCAGGTGGCTCCGTGCCATAGACCGGTGGCGAGCCAGACGATTACCAGTGCCGTGGTGGCCGGCAGGACATCACCCACCATCTTTCCGAATCGTTTCCTGGCGGCCCGGCCCAGTTTCTGGTTCCATTTGGTCATGGCAGCAGGGTAGTACACATAATTCTTAAACCAGACACCTAGTGTGATATGCCAACGGCGCCAGTACTCTGCAATGGATTTGGAAAAATAGGGACGCAGGAAGTTTTCTGATAACTTGATTCCCATGATCTCACACAGGCCGCAGACAATATCCATGTATCCGGAGAAATCGGCATAGATCTGGACGCTGTACATAAAAGCACCGATGAGCGTTGTGATGCCGGTATATTCATGATAATTGGCAAATACATCTGCCACATAGTTGGCCAGTATGTTGGCAACTACCATCTTCTTAAAGAAGCCCCAGATCATTCGCTGGCAGCCCCAAGAGAACTGATGGTAAGTAAAAGAATGCTCTTTAAACAGTTCCGTGGTCAGTATCTGAAAATCGCTGATGGGTCCTTGAGTCATCTGAGGGAAGAAGGAGACAAAAAGTAAAACTTTTAAGAAGTTGACCTCCGGACGATATTTCTTCCAGTACACATCCAGAAGATATCCCATGGTCTGGAAGGTATAAAAAGAGATACCCAAGGGCACGATCACCTGCCACATGTCGGTGATGGGCTGTCCATGGAAGACGCCGATGATGCTGTTGATGGTGACAGCGAAAAACTGCAGGTATTTGAAATAACACAGTAGGCCAAGGTTGAGGACGAGGGTCACTACCATGATCACCCGGCGTTGATGTTGATTCTTTGTCTTATAGGCATCCCGTTCTTCTTTGCTTGTACTGCCCCGGTTCTCTTTGATCCAGTCCTTCTGATCATCAGCCAACCGCTGCATCAGATGAGTTGCCATGTAAGTGGAGGAGGCGGTAATCAGAACAAAGAGGAGATTCTGCAATCCGGTGGTGGCATAAAAAATAAGGCTGAAAACAAGTAACAGCCACCACTGAAACCGCTTGGGGATCGCAAAGTAAAGGATCACCAATGCGGCACAAAATACGAGAAACTGAAAAGACAGCAGGTTCATTCTATTCGTCTTCCTCCTGGATCTTCTGGATCATCTTCCACATGGCATCCACACTGTTAAAATTCTCGGCTACCAGATAGGCTGGACTAATTTCAATATCAAACTCATCTGAGATATTGGAGACCAGGGCAATGATACTAAAGGAATTTAAAATCTTATCGTCAATGAGATGGGTCTCATGTTCAAAGTCAATATCCGGATCAAGATCTTCTAAGATTTCCAGTAATTCATCCATGGTAATACCTCCTGTATCAAAAATACATTTCTTTTAGTTTCATCCGGTCTACCTTGCCATTAGCATTTAAGGGAAAGGCATCCAGAATGTAATATTTATTTGGCAGCATGTAATCCGACAGCTGATCTTTTAATGCATGCTTTAGTGCTTTGCGATCCCAGTCACATCCATCTGTCAGCACACAGAATAAATTAATCTGTTGTTTCTGCTCATTGTAAAGACAACAACACTGACTGACTTCCGGGAACTGATTCACAACAGCTTCAATCTCTCCAAGTTCAATTCGGTGGCCGGTATGTTTGATCTGGTCATCGTCCCGGGATACGAAGAGGAGATTGCCATCCAAATCATATTTGGCCAGGTCTCCGGTTTTAAGCGCCCGCTCCCTTGTTTCATCCGGAAGAGATAAGGACACAAATGTCTGCACTGTTTTCTCCGGATCATGGTAGTAGGAGAGGGCCAGGGTGGGGCCGGTCACGTAGAGCTCTCCAACGTTGTCCGGTTGGGTAATGAAACGACCATCTTCTGGATCTATCAAATAGGTCTGACAATTGGGCAAAGCCTGTCCAATCGGAATCTGATCTGCATTATATGGTACTGGCAATTCATAATAGCAGCAAACGCCGGCCAGTTCGGTGGAACCGTATAAATTGACGTACTGTAAATCAGGAAGAGTTTCCATCCATTTCCGAAGTTGCTTTATCGGAAAGGTTTCGCCTACAAAAAATACTTTCTTTAGCGTCGTAGGCAGCACTTCCTGAAAGGTATTCAGTTGCGTTACTGTGGCTAATGCAGTAGGTACCCAACAGATATAGGTGATCTTTTTTTCATTCAGATACTCAATCAGTGTCTTCGGGAATATAAATAGTTCCGACGGGATTACATCCAAGGTAGCGCCGGTGAACAGCATCTGATAAAAATCCTTGGCTGAAGCATCAAAAAAGAACGGTGTCTGGTTCCCAATAATCTCGTCCGCGCCCAGTTGAAATAGTTCTGTATAAGTGTCTATAAAGTTTACTAT
>Ga0192245_10702_pt1 | contig 12417 bp, 9 predicted proteins | sample Koala_Koa27_M3_FD_131238 | JGI IMG/M metagenome (GOLD analysis project Ga0192245, IMG submission 131238) | Enriched cells from koala feces incubated with labeled cellulose particles, San Francisco Zoo, California, United States - Koala_Koa2-7_M3 ...
GCTCCATAATAGCCGGAAATGACCAGGCAGGTTTGTTCCGAATCGTCTATGTTTACACCGGCCGGGGTGAGGTTGGGTGCTTCCGGTATATAGATGACTCCGCCCATCCCATTTTCATCCTGTCCCAGGGAAGTGTCTGCCACGTAATGGATGGTTCTCCGGGTAAAGGTGCCGGAATAGGTGGGCCTGGTTACCTGCAGGGTATTGGGGGTTTTTGTAACGTAGTCGGGGTTGGGCACGGTATATCCTTGCTGGGGTACGTTGTAGAGTTTTACATCTTTTAGCCTGAAGTGGGGAAACGATTGCGGCGTATTATTATTTGCTGCATCGGGATTTAACCGGATATCGGCCGTAGTGACTGCCCGCAGCATCCGGATAGTACCGATGGAACTGCCGAGCAGGGAATTGGTTATTACATGGGTGGCGTCGGCTTCTCCCCACATGGGCAGGTAGCGCGGTGTGGTGGTGTCCCACACCCGTTTGGTTTCATCTGTTTCGGTGGCTGCGTAGGCATCAAAGATGATGGTTTCGAGCACTTCATTTTTTGTATCTGTCGTGGCCCAGTTGCTTTCTACCGCGGCTACTTCGGTGGCCTGGTTGGCTACAAATACCAGCCGGTGCTTTTCTCCTGCTGTGCTTTTTTTAAGGCCTATCTTTACGGTTGTTTCGTTACCGTTTACGGTAAAGTCGGTGGCGTGGGTTTTGTAGAGATAGGTTTCAGGCGATGTGGTGCCGTTGTCCCGGAATACGATTACATCTAAGGTGGCAATCCGGGTTTCGTCGGCTTCTGTCAGGGCACGGGTGGTTATGCCGGGCGGAGTATGGATGGTTATTACCAGGTCCATTTTTTCTGCACCGGGAACACCATATTTGTCATACTCTTCATCCACACATCCGGTACTTAGTATTCCGGAGAGCAGGAAAGCGGTTATCAGGCGGATATGTTTCATGTGGGGAGTTTTTTAGTGTTTGAAATGTTTATATGCCACTTTGTTGGTCGAGTTGCTTGGTCCAGTCGCCAACGGTGATGGAAGAGAGTACATATACCCCTTTGTCATCCGGTTTATATACGAATTGGTAGTCGCAATAGCGTAGCAGGTCTTCGTTGGTTTGTACTTTTGGGAAGTTCTCTGTGATGAGGGGGACTACTTTGTCGGAATGCTCCAGGTTTCCGTCGCGATAGAGTTCAATCGTGGTGTCGTCGCCCAGGGCCAGTTTGAATATTTTGAAATAGGCCTGATGATAGGGTGCATTCTTGTATTCGGTTTCCGAATATACTGGTTTGTATATAGCTGGTACGGGTACCGTGTTATTGTTGAAGTCGATGGCTCCGTTGGAGCTGGTTATCCGTACGGTATAGACGCTACCGGAGCCTGTCTCCGCACTGTCTGTGGTAGCCAGCAGGGTGTTGATGTTGTTGGTATCGCGTACCATGGGTATTTCTACTGTTTGATTTGTATTTGGTGTGACGGTAAACGTGGCTGCGCCATGGAACAGGTCGGTGGACATGGGGGGTATTTCTCCGTTTGTGTCTTTTACCAGGGTTACTCCCTGTTTGTCCATACCGGGGGCAGGGTCTAATTGGTAAGAGGCGGGGTCCGGATTACCGATGGCTATTATCGTGTAGTCTCCTTCTTCCAACTCCAGGGTCAGGGTGTTAGAGGGGTCCAAATGGGTGGCATCTATGGGAATGCGCCTGCGGTAGACCTCGTTGCCATCAAAGAAATAAAGGAACAGGTCGTTGACATGGCCTGTGAAGAGGTCTGTGTAGTCCGGATTGAAGGTATATGTAAAATGCAACCGGATGGTGGAACGGCAGTTGTCGTTGTCTTCTTTCAGGCAGGATACTGACAGCAGTATGAGGCAGACTGCTGTCAGTATGTTTTTGGGCAGGTGTGTTTTGAGTCGTTTCATGTTTTTGTTTTTTTTGTTTAAGAGGTTGTCTCAAAAGTGGCAAAGGGGAACGCAGAATAATATTTTATAAATGTATGATTATCAAATAATTTAAAATCTCTGTATCTCTGTGTCTCCGTGTTAAATTCTTACTTTTTTACTTTTGAGACAGCCTCTTGTAAATTGTTAGATTCCTCCTTCCTGTGCTCTGGGTGTCCAATCTTCGACGTGGATTTCTGCCTGAAGGTAGGTGTCTACATCGAGGGGGGCATCGGGTTTTTTAACGGCGGGCAGTTCATTTTCGTTTGGTTCGCCACAACCGCTTACGGACACAATGGTAACGGACCAGATGGTGTTGCGTTCGATTACATATTTATCTATATCTGCAATAGCATTCTCTGTATCGTTTAAGTACAGGTCGTAATAGGCAATTCCATCGGTATATACCATGACTGTATCGGTAGCGGCCGGGGTGGGTGCGGCATAGTAAAAGAGCGGTGTGTATACATCGCTGGTTTTATTTTTTACCCGGTAAAACGTGCCGGTCGCATTGGGGTTGGTTGCAGTAGGCGACTCGCCGGCTGCATTTACTAACTCTGCGGGTTCGTATTTTCCACGGACTACTATGTAGGTGGCGTTGCCTTTTCATGGCTTTTTGTTGCTGTTTTCAAGCATGTAGCCAATGGAGGTGGTGTTAAATATATTGCCTGTACCTACTGAGGTGGTTTTATAGGCTGCATCGGCTTCTCCCCAGTACCGGGTGGGGACGATGGTTGCTTCGTCGTAGAAGGGGGTGACCAGAAACCCGTCGTCACGCTTGGAGAAAAGGCGGGTTTGTACCGGATTGTTTTTTGATTTTGTACATGACCGGGTTATTGGCGGTGTTAATAAGCGTCCCTACCGGCTCCTGCGATTGGGGATTGAATTCAACACCAATTTTGGCAACCATCCGGTGTACATCGATGATAACCGTATTCGGAAGGGGGGCAGTACCTGTACCATCCCATTCACCTAAAGTGGCTGTTTTTGCGTTGCTGTTCGACATCCAGAAATTGTTGGCTACAGCAATCGCATTGGTACCGGTGAGTGCAGGGGTGTCTTTGAGGGACTCCAGAAAATTGAGCAGGGTGGTGCTGTTCAAATTGGTAGTGGGCAGATTGACAGGAAGAATATTCACCAGTGCGAAGATGGATTTCACACCGGTGGTAGCCTTAAATACACGTTGTTCGGGAGTCATGGGGTTGGTGGGCGTAAAGGTTTCCTGCGCTTCGAGTACGCCTACTACATTGAACACATACACGGTGACTTCGGTTACTGCTTTTTCACCGGCAGTGCCTCCGGTACCGTCCGGGAAGGTGCCTCTTGTTTCATTATACCCCGGCAGATACATTTTCAATCTGTGCGTAGGTAGGGATTCCTTCTACAACGGTTGGGGTTTCGTCGTTATCTTTGTTGCATGCGCTTAACATACTTGCTGCCAGAAGGACGGCGATGCTTGTTTTTAGTTTCATGATGTTTAATTTTATAGTGAATAATTCGTTTTAAATCCATATTTCTCTGTCTTTTTTTTTCATGTTTTAGTAGTGTTTGCTGTTCCAGTTGTAGGGGTCTTGTACGCAGCGGACGGGCCGGGCGACGGCGCGGTAAGCCAACCAGTTTGACACAAGCTGTGCATTATCGCCTCTTACGCCGACTGCATTACCGTCTACGATTTGAGAGCCAAAGAGATAACCGGTCGTCATGTAATTTCTTATTTCTGCGTATGTGCCTGAGGAGCCGGATGGATTTCTCAGATAGCCGGTAGAGGGTAGATAGAAGCGGTTGGTGTTGGTGAGGTTGGCCCAGGTTCCTCGATTGGGCGTGAAACTGTAATAATCCCCCAGATTTGCATAATCGGAGGGGTCATTTTTTGCCTACTTTCCAACCTGCTGGGCAGGGGTCGTACAGGGCTTTCATTCCTTCTTTGTCTATCCATAGGAAGTCGTTTTGGTCGGTCCGGCTTGTGCCGGTTGTGTACCAGTCGTTCAGACCGCCAGCACCTGTGTAGTAAATGGTGGGGTTCTGGATGCTATTGCGCAGGTTTTTGTGTTCGGATACGGTCTGGAAGGTGGTGTATACCCGTTGGTTATTGGTGTTTACTACGCTTAGCTGATTGTTTTCGTTGAGGGTATGTGTTCCTGCAGTGGATAGTTGCCGGGGGCCAGGGATGGGGTCTTTGCGGCCGGCCTGGTAGTAGAGCCCTCCTATGGCGGGGGATACGACGGGTTCGGCTACGACGGATTGGTGGGGGTCGAACTGGGTGTAGGAGATGGTTGCTCCGAGGTTGTAGTCCATTAGTATGGGTGCGGGGTTGATGCCTGCGGCGGTGTTGGTGAATGTTTTTCCCATGGCGGGGGTGTTGTCGGGGAAGTAGTCGGTTACCCAGATGTGGAATGACCATAGGATTTCATTGTTGTTTTTTATGGCTATCAGGGCGTTGCCTAACAGGTCGCGGGTGTTCTGCCGGTTGTCACTCCATAGGCTGACGCAGTAGTCGCGCCAATCGTTTTGGCCGCCTTCGTCTTTGAATTCAAATGCGCCGCCGCTTTGTATGAGTCCTGCGGAGGTTTGCCAGATTAATTCGGCGGAGAGGTTGAGGGGGCCTGATGTGGCGGGGTTGAGTTCGGTTTGGAGGTCGGCTTCCCATGCCCAGAAGAGTTTGCGTATGGGGAAGGAAATCCTGCCATAGCTACCGGGCAGGTTTCCTCCTGTGTAGTTTCCTCCTCCGTTGCGTACGCGGTAGGAGTTGGGGTCCTGGGTGACGGCTGTGAAGGTTTTTGTGATGGGTGGGGCTATGCCGGCATCGTCGGTGAAGGTGAGTTTCATTTTGCGCCCTGCCCTGCCTATGCCATAGAGCTGGAGAGCGGAGTTGAGGACGGGTGTTTCTACCTGTACGGTGAAGTGGCTGCCGTCTTTTTTGTCGTTTCCTCCGGTGGTGTTGAGTACGGAGGTGAAGTCTTGTCCGCTGGTGTTCATGAATAGTTGGGGGAGTTCGGTGGTTGCGCCGGTGATTTTCCATGTGGTGTTGGAGCGGACGCCGAACTGGTATTGGTGACCCATGTAGTAGAAGGGTTGGGGGTCGTCAATGATGATGGAGATGCATTCGTGCCGGATGTAGAGGGTGCGGGTTTCGGTTTGCTGTCCGTTTTGTACGGTGAAGGTGACGGCTGCTCCTTCTTCGAGGAAGGGGTTGCCGGTCTGAGGGTCTACTTCTGACTGTTGGAATGGGTCGGGGTTGATTTCGAAGGTTTGTTCGTTGGTGCTCAGGGTGGCTCCGGAGGTTAGTCCGGCCGGTAGTTTGATGAGCCGGTTGCCGAGCATACTTATATTTACGAGACATTGGGGGCCGTTCCACTTGACGGTGAACCGGGGGTTGGTGGCGGCCGAGCCTCCTCCGTCGAGTGGGTTGCTGCGGAAGAGTACTTCGTTGATGGGTTCGCGGGTTTCGGGGTGTATGATTTCGAGTGAGATGGCGTCGAGGTAGGATTGCTCTACGGGCAGGGGGTATTGGAGCTTTCCGGCGGAGATGAGCAGGGTGGCTGTGCGGGGTTGGGTGGCGTTATCGTAGGCGCTGGCGGTGATGTCTACGTTGCCGTCGTCGGTTGCGCCGGGGGTTGTCCGGTCTACTTGCAGCCAACTGGTTCCGCCTTGTTGCTGGATTTTCCATTTCAGGGGGTTGTCTGTTTCTATGTGCAGGACTTGTGTGCCGGCGTCTTTGTCGAATTCCATGGTTTCATGGCTGATGGCGAGGTAGTATTGTCCGTCGAACAGGATGTTTTCGATTCCGCCGTCGTCGAATACGAGGATGCGGCTTACTATGTTTATGGGCAGGCATTGGGCGGCTTCGGCGGGGTCGCCGTAGCCGGGTCCGTTTACTTCTTCTATGGTGAAGGTGTATCCGCGGTTGCGGATGAGGGGGATAAATTCATTGTCTGCCTGGGGGGTGCCTTCGTTTTCCCGGTTGACGAAGTCGATGCGGTACCAGGTGGTGGTGCCGGAGTTTTTGTATTCTCCTCCTACGAGCATGAAGGGTTTGTTGCTTTCGGGTTGTCCGTCGCTGGGGTCTTGTTCAAAGATGTATATTTCGTTGTTTCCGGGCCCGTATTGCAGGGGTTGGGTGTGTCGTAGTTCGGTGGCGGGGAGTGTGGGGGGTGTCTGGCCGGGTATGACTTGTCCGCTCCGGCGGAGGTTGTAGAGGTGGATGTGTTCTACGGTGAAGTTGCCGGGGTCGTTGTTGGTGAGGTTGATACGGGCTGTCATGCGGGTCATGGGGATGCCGTTGAAGGGGTTCTGCCCGTTACCGATGATGATACCGGAACTGCCTCCGCTGACTTCGCCGTGCATGGGTGCGGGGGTGGGGTTGGTGGAGGTGGCGTTCCATTTGCTGCCGTCGCCCAGTGTGGCGGTGAGGCCTTGTTCGATGTCGGTTTTAGGGGTTCCGGCGGTTAATAGGGACGGGTCGCCAGCGAGTATGTCGCCGCAGTTGGCGAGCAATACGATGGAGGAGTAGGTACCGGCTTTGAGGGTGGCCGTGATGGTGTACTTTTTTTGTCGGTTGCATCGCGGGTGATACCGGACGGGCCTACTTCGAGGCTGAAGTCGAGTTGTTCGGTGTTGCTGTTGGTTACGAATCCGAGGAAGGTTATATGGGTGATGGCGTCTTCCTGTTCGTCGTCTATCGCACGGGTTTCGGTGCCGTTTTTTTTGGGCACATTCAGGGTGAAGATGGCCTGCCCCTGGGGATTGGATTCGGGTGGCAGGAGGTCTCTGTCATCGTCTCTGCATGCTTGTATGAAGAGCAGGCTTATCGTGAAAGCGATGAAATAGAGGAGGCTGTTATTCTGTTTCATAATGTTATGTTTTATTTATTAATTTTCTTTGGTACATCGCACCGGCATGGCATTTGCCCGGAGGAAAGGGTTATTTGTGTTAACACCGTTCCGTGGACGGCTCAGTCCGGCTCCCAAAGCCGGATTATCATGGGGGGAGTACAATTATACAGGAAGTTGCTTTCTTGGTCTCCTGTGCTTAAGGTGTGGCGCCCCCAGTTCCCTGCCGCGTCTACTGCCCCGGCATAGAAATATACGGCTGGGTCATCAATGGTATTATCATAGTACTCTCTTGAAATAATCCGGCCGTTGGAATGTCTAACTTCCGAGGAATTGAAATGAGTGGCCATATTGGTCCATTGATTCGTTGGCTCGCCCCATTTGTTGCCGGTTACTCTCCAGCCTTCGGGGCAGGGGTCGAATATGCCTTTGTTGTTTTTATCGTCGTTCCAGAGGTAATCGTTTTGATAACTTCTGTGCTCCCGGTTGGTGAACCAGTCCTGATAGCCGCTGGTTGCGCGGTAGAAGAGGTCGGGGTTGTTGAGTGTGTTGCCGAGGTTGTTGGCTGTGTTTACCTCGGGGGAACCGGTGGTAATGGTGCTTACCTGCAGGGGGTCTTTCCTGCCCCATTGATAGAACATGCCGTGGGTGGAGGCTCTCCATTCTTCTGCTTTAGTTTCGAGGGCACCGAGGTTGCGGTTCATGAATTGGGCGTCCCGGGTGGTTTGGGTGTCGCCGGGGTTGTTGGAGTCCGGGTTGTAGCCGGTTATCCAGAGGTGCCATGTGTATAGCCATTTTCCCTGATGGGTGACACCTACTACGGCGTTTCCGCTGACGGTTGTGTTGTAGGGGATGGTTACGCGTAGTACGTCTTCGAGTATGTTGGAGTTGTCGTGTACAATTTCTGTTTGTATGTTGTAGGTTTGCTGGGGGCCGTTGAGGTCGGTGTTGAGGTAGACGGCAGTCCATTTGGTACCGGCCTGGAGGTCTGTAGGGGCGATGTTGCCTAAATCCTGTCCGGCATAGATATCCCATGCCCAGAATAGTTTGCGGATGGGTATGTCTACGGTGCGGGCGGCTGCACTGCCGGCCGGGTTGAGGATGTAGCAGTTGGGGTCGTTGTGTACGCCGGTGATGGTGAAGGGGATGCGTCCGGGGATGCGTCCTTGTGTGTCGATTAAGTAGAGGGTGGTTTTGCGGCCTGCCCACCCGGCGGCGGGCATGTTTCCCGGGGTGGTGGCGGAGGTGGTTGAGTAGAGTAGCTGGTTGCCGTTGCCGATGTCGTTTCCTCCTTCTGTTCCTTTTGTGGGTGGGTTTTGCAGGATGCCTTCGTTGACTACTTCGTCGATGACCCAGGAGGTGTTGGAGCGTATGTTGAAACTGCCTTGCTGGCCTTGTGTTTCGGCTTTACGCAGGTTGTCGGATATGATGGCCATGTGCTGGTGGCGCAGGTAGATGGTTTTGCTGATGCTTTTCTGGGGGTTGTTTTTGTCGGTTACCCGGAAGGTTACGCGCATGCCCCGGTGGAGGAAGGGGTTTCCCAGCCTTTGGGAGACTTCGTCTTCTTTGAAGGGTTCGGGGTGGATGGTGTAGGCATGGTTGCCGTCGGCGTCGGTGAGGTTGCCGGGGGGGTGATGGGGGTGGTTGCGGAGCCGAAGGCAAAGAGTTCGTCGCCGGACATGTTTACTTCTACGTTGCAATCGTAACCGGTGCCGTAGGGTGACCACCGGACGCGTATTTCTTTTGGTTCGTGGGTGTCTTCCCAGCCGTCGTATTCGTAGAAGAAGAGTTCGCTCACGGGGTTGCCGTCGAGGTATTCTACGGATAGTTCGAGCACGGTTTCGGTGGTTTGGGTTACTTTGACGATGAAGTCGAGCAGGCGTCCTACCTGTAGGTGTATTTTGGCATGGCGGGGTTCTGTTCCGGTGTTTTCGTCGAGCAGTAGTTTGATGGTTTTACTGCTGGGGGTTTCCTCTGGGTTTCCTTCGCCTTTGCGGTCTGCGGGGAGTATGCGCAGCCAGCCGTTGTCCATGTCTATCTCGGCTTCGTTGTCGTCGGGGTCGGTTACGCGGGTTATTTCCCAGCCGTTTCTATGGTTGGTTTCGACGGTGAGGTCGTTGCCGAAGCTGTCTTCGTCGCGTTTTTCGCGGTCGAGGGTGAAGCTTGCTTTGTTGACTTTAAGGTAGTATTGTCCGTCCACGATGATGTCGCTCATGTCTCCGTCGTCCATGGCGTTGGTGGATACTTCTATCTGGTCGTCTTTTGCTTCGTAGGCGTCTTCTTCGTTGGGGTAGCCGTTGCCGAGTATGTCGGTGACGGTTAGTTCGTACCAGTAGTTGCGCAGGAGGTCGTGGTAGGTGCGCTGGTCGTTTTCATCAAGGCGGAAGAAGTCTATGCGGTAGTAGCGGGTTTCGCCGTTGTATTGTCCTCCTATGACTAAGCAGGGCATGACGGGGAAGTCGTCTTCTGCGGGGTTGGGGGTTTCGTTGAGGTATATTTTGGACCGTATGGTGTCGTTGATGATTTCTCCGTCTGTGGCGGTGTAGGTGGCTTTGGTACTGACAGGGATGAGTCCGCTTCCGGTGTTGGTGGGGGCGGTTACTTTTTTGTCGGCGCTATCGTAGTGTTCGGGTAGGAGTGCCATTTTTTCCTGCCAGTGGTAGAGGGTGACGGTTTGTAGTTCGAATTTGTCTTTGGCTGTTTCGTTGAGCAGGACATCTATTTTGACTAAGGCGCGTAGCATGGAGATGTTGTCGAGGGTTGCGTTTTCTGTGATGACGGCTCCGTTTAGTTCTCCCCAGAAGGGGATGAGGGTGTTTGCATTATGGGCTATTTTGCTGCTCTGGCTGAGTTGCAGGCGGCTGGCGGCTTCCTGACGTGACATGTCTTTGGCGAGGTTGGCTGCGTCGATGATGTCTTTGGAGTTGGCCAGGACCATGAGGTCGAAGGTGCCTTCGATGACATCGACGGAGAAGTTGCGTTTGCTGGGCTCACCGGGGTCTGTGGTGATGCCTGTGCCGGGATAGCTGCCTACGAGGGGGCCTCCTGATGGTTTGAACAGGAGTACTTGTATCTGGCTGATGGTTGTTTCGTCGGCGGGCATGGCGCGGGTGTCTGCTCCGGTGCGGGTGCCGGGTAGCTGGAGGGTGAGGGTTATTTTTATGTCGCCTGTGCCGGGGGTACATCCTCTCCCCCAATCGTCGTCCACACATGCGTTGAATACAGTGGTAAGTAGCAGTGCCAGTACCGTTTTGTATAGGTTGTTTATGTTTGTATGTGTTTTCATATGGGGGTGATTTTAATGTTTATATTTTTATAGTTCTGTCCCGTTGGGGGTGTAGGTCCATCCGTTTACGCTTATGGTGACGTTCATATCGGCATCGAATGAGAGGATGATGTCGAATTGGTAGGTTTTGTCGAAGTCTGCCTGTTTTCCTGCTTTTGCATAGGCGGTGCGGATGATCTTTACCAGGTTGCCGGTAAAGAGGGTGGTGCTGCCGGTGCTTTCGCGGAGGGTAAGCGTAGGCGAGCGGTCGCCGGTGTCTTCTTTGCCGATGTTTTCGATGGCATGGTCGTTGTGTAGGGTGAGTGTACGGATGCCGGCGTTTAGTTTGCCTTGTTGCAGGGTGCCTGTACGCTCGTGGGTGTATACCGGCTGGTTTCCGACGATACGGTTGTTGAAGTCGTAGGCGCTGTTGTTGTCGGATAGGGTGAATTGGTAGGGCTTCACGTTGTTGTTGCCGGGTAGTCCGTTTACTGCCAGGTTGATCCGGTAGGTGTTTGGAATGAGGTGGAGGGTGTATTCGTGTTCCTGCCGGGGGCTGACTATTATTTTTTCTCCGGCTGCGTAGTGCAGGTCGGGGATGTCTTGTGTAAAGGGGGCGGTTCCGTCGTTCCGGAGATGGAGCTCACTTTCTTTTAGCCGGGTGGCTGTATGGGTCTGGTACTGCTGCCCTATGTTGGTCCATGCGGTGAAGTGGTAGGTTCCGGGTGCGAGGTCTACGGGTACTTCGCAGGGTTGTCCTGTCCGGTAGTCGTAGGGTCCTCCCTCCCATTCTGCTACCAGGGTTTCGTTTTCGTTAAATATGTATACGTGTATGTTTTGTATCTGGTGTTCTCCTGCGGGAAGTTCGTACATGTCCGGGTTTAGTGTGATCCATACCCGGGTGGTGCCGCACTCGTCGAGGTCTTCTTTTACGCAGGTGGTAAAAAGGAGTAAACAGGCGAGCAGGAGGCTTATCTGTATGATTGGAATTGTTTTCGTTTTCATATCGTTCTTTTTATCCGGGGGTGAACTATATCCCGGGGCTGACTAACAAAGCCGGCCCCGGAGTATGGTTTAAATGGTTTCTGTTACTGGAGTACGACTCCGTTTGGAGAATAGGTCCAGGGCTCTACTGTGATATTTACCTGCAGGGTCGCCTCATCTTCGTCAATGGGTTCTTCCGGGCTATGTGGGTTCGGATTTACCGGATTATCCGGGTCTTCATTGGGTGTGAACGGGTCGATGGGCACGTTGGGGTCGTTAGGGTCGCCGGGGTAACCTCCTCCGAAACCTCCGGGGTCGTTCGGGTTTACATTGACTGCCGTTACATCGAGGTGTACGAACATGTTACGGTAGACGTTGTATTTATCGTCGGCCGTAATCGGGCTCGCGGTGGTACCTGTCTGGTTGAGGAATACACGGTAGTAGAGGTTTCCGCCGGGGTATGGGAAGTTGGATATGCTTCCTTCGTACCGTTCTGCTGCGTTAAGGTAATTATATACTGCAGTGGCATTGGCAGCAGTGGTAATGTAATCGCGGACACCTCTTACACGGATAAGGTGGAAGACGGTACCGGCAGTCAGGGCCGGCCCTGTATATTCAATGGCGTCTCCGGCGGCATTGACTACTGCGGTATTGGTGAGTGCGATCTGGGTTTGTATCCAGGCGTAGGTAGTATTCCCGTGTTGGGCTACCTTATCGGGGGTGTTGGTTGCGTTTTCACCGATATAGAAGCCGGGCAGAGCTACGCGTGCGGCTTCTGTGGCTGGGTTGGGTACGATGTCAACATATTTCTCGTCCAGATCGGCTGCTCCGGTTCCGATGTAATCGTCCGGGTCGTAGAGGTTAATAATGTCACCCCAGTCGTTTTGGTCAGCCCCGGAGATGAGTGTTTTTTTACGGTCATCGTTGGGTGCATCAAAGTAGTTCTGTCCTACGGTGCTTTTGTATGCATCTTGTGCGATGAAATATTTGCTGATGGTTACTGTCATGTCGTCGGTTGTTGTACTTCCCCATCTGACAGCGAAGGATGCGGGTGAAGTAGTGATAACGCGGGACACGGTGCGCTCGATGTTGACTCCTACGGGACTATTGGGTGTACCACTGGAAACGGATTTGAGATCGGCGGTTTCGCTACCGGCAAATACGATGGCGTTCAGGGCAGGTGGGGTGGCATCTGTGTATTCTATTAATCCACCGGTTCCGGTTCCGCTTTTGTGTACATTTTCGATCCGTTCCAATAGTTGTGTTTCGTCTGCGTACAGGGAAATCTCGTTTTCACCCATATTGGCTATTACATAGATTGTTTTCAGACCTGAGGTCGTTTTAAGTTCCTCGACCATGGTGTAGGTATTGCCTGATACGGTAAACTGGTCTGTATCGTTGAGGTCT
>Ga0192245_10708_pt1 | contig 12298 bp, 9 predicted proteins | sample Koala_Koa27_M3_FD_131238 | JGI IMG/M metagenome (GOLD analysis project Ga0192245, IMG submission 131238) | Enriched cells from koala feces incubated with labeled cellulose particles, San Francisco Zoo, California, United States - Koala_Koa2-7_M3 ...
AAAGCCGGCCCGGTTTTAGGAACCCCTTCTCCTTATCCAGGATCGCTTTCATAAATGATGAAGTCATCATAAGGCCCTTCATCGGAATATCAGCCATTCCCTCATTTACCAGGGATACCGCCATTCTTCCGGCCTCCCCTTCATCCGGACAGGATATCAGCTCATAATCCTCCTCCGGTTCATTGAGACCTTCCAGCAGCTTCCTTATCCTGTCAAGATCCCCAATCAATACAGCGCTTATTACACCGCGCTTTCTCGCCTTCACCACGGCCTCCAATGCAAGGTCATCCTGTGCACATGCCAAAACAACCCTCTTCTTAATGCCTGAAGTTAAAATATAAGCTTCTATGTCCTTAAAATTTTTAAACATGGTCTCCTCTTTTCCTTATTCTCTTATCCTTATTCTCTTATCCTTATTCTCTTATCCCAATGCTGTCTTTTATAATTCCATGATCTCGACCTGGCCGGTCAGCGCCCTGTATGTGTTGATTCCCAGTGATTCCATTTCATATTCTCCCGGATATAATTTCACAGGCGCGATGAATTTCACTCTGTTCTCAATTTCCGCCATTAAAAATTTTGAGTACGCAATTCCTCCGGTGACCAGGATCGCGTCTACTTCCCCGCACATGACCGATGACATTGCCGCTATCTCTTTTGCGGTCTGGTAACACATTGCCTGAAGCACTTCTTTATATTGGGCATTTCCCTTGACGGCTTCTTTTTCAATCACCCGGCAGTCAGTCTCCCCCACATAACTCATAAGACCTCCCAGCCCCTTGACTTTCCGCTTCATTTCCTTATATGTATACTTGCCTGAGTAACACATGTCAATAACGCCTCCAACCGGAAGCCCGCAAGCCCTGTCTGTGGAAAATGGACCGTCTCCCTCCAGACCGTAATCTCCATCGATCATCCTGCCTTTTCTATGGGCTGCAACCGAAGTTCCGCCTCCCATGTGGCATACCACCAGATTCAGATCCTCATATGCTTTGCCGGTCTCCTCCGCGTATTTACGCGCCACCGCCTTATGGTTCAAGGCATGGAAGCGGCTGACCCTTGGGATCTCCTTTAACCCGCTATAGCGTGCCAATGGCTCAAACTCATCCGTACAGGATGTGTCCACTGTAAACGGCAAAGGCCCTTCCTTAGCGTATTGGGCTGCCAGCTGCAGTCCCAGATCTGTTACATGGTTACCGTATTTCATACTTCTGGACTGATTGAGCATTTTGGGTGTGATCCTGTACGTCCCGCCTGTAATGGGTTCCGTATGTCCTCCCCGTGAAACAATGGCATCCAGCTCCTTCACTTTAATTCCATGTGTATCCATAAAATCATCAATCGCTTTTTTTCGATATTCCTGCTGGTCCCACACGGTCTCAAATTTCCTGATCTCCTCCATAGGATGGGACAGGTTCTCTTTATAAATGCATGTATCATCTTCAAAATAGGCAATCTTAGTGGATGTTGCCCCCAAATTGATCACAAATATTTTTTTCATGGATTTTCCTCTTACCTTTCTGCCTGTGCACCCTGTCTTTTTACAAATGCGCCGTTTAAAAACGGGGAGAGCAGCTTCTTGCTGATAACTTGAAAAGTGAATCCCAGGATCGTGTTGATCACCATGCTTAATACAAGCAGCGTATAGTAATTCTCATTTGTATGCTCAATATAGGTCTGCATTACGTACAGAGTCGGGAAATGCGCCACAAAGAAATACAGCGAGAACTCTCCCAATGTACCGAATACTTTTCTGTTGATCAACTGTGTAAACTGATCCTTGCCTAACATGGTCAGGATCATGACCACTGTGATAAATACAAGGACCACGATCTCATCATAGCTGTTGCCATGTATCATCCACCAGAAGATCAGGATTGTAAATCCCCCGTTGACAATGGTCAATACATGTTGGGTAAAGTCACTGTAATTAAATTTCTTTAACCATTCAACAATGTAGTACACATCGATTCCCAGGCACATGCCTGCCAGTCCGTACAGGAACGAGTTCTCGATCAGTCCAAATGCAAGCAGATTCTTTGTTGTGCATGAGATCTGCTGTGTAAAAAATAAGGTCGTGCCCTCACCGGCAAGCCCCCAATATCCCAGGGACAATACAACAATAACCGGGGCGATCAGTCCCACAAACACATCTTTGTTCTTGCAGAGAAGATAATACAGGATAAACCCACCCACAAAAATTGCAGATATGTACCACAGCGGCGTATTCCAGGCGTACATCACATATGGATAATAACCAATTCCGGTTGCCGCGGTTGCATTTACACCGATTGCCGACAGCCCTAAGATCTCATATACGGAATTAAACAGATTGGAAATGATCTGTCCCATGGGCTGGTGGGTATAAATACAGTTCATTACAATAAATCCCCAGATCAGTCCCAACATATAGGCCGGATAAAGTCCCTTATATCTTCCCAGCATGTAATACCAGGCCTGCCCTGTGGCCGGTCCCTGGGTTAACCCGCGTCTTCTTTTACTCTCATATCCGGCCGCAAGGAAATAACCTGTTGTGATCAAAAACACGGGCAGCAGATTGCCTGACGTAAACCAGGTTACGGTCAGCTCGCCTGTCCCCTCAATAAATCCCAAGGGATGTATCAGCCAAAAATGAAAAAATGTAACAAATAACGTGGCAAATGTACGCCAAAAATCCACGGCATAATTCCTGACTTTCTTTTGTTCTGCCATAACGACTCTCCTTCTTTACCTTTTCTATTCAATTTTATTTCTTTATACGAAATGCATTTCTTTTTCATTACAGTCATATTATAAACATTTTATAAACCATTTGTAAATATGTCATATTTATCTTCTCTTTTTCTCACGATTTCTGCTTTTTTTCTTGTGTATTATGAATAAATCATGGTATTATAGCATTACGTATAACGAAACATTTTTCAGATATTTTTATTGCCCGCTGTTTGAAGATGCGGGGGTATCTATGGGAGGTAACCATGAAAGAAGATAAATACCTGCTCACTTCACTTGACAACGCATTACATTTACTGGATATACTCAGCCATTACCACTCACTTAGCCTGGCTGAACTGTCCCGCATGAGCAGTCTGAGCAAGACAAGTGTTTTCCGTATGCTCCATACGTTAGAACAAAATCAGTATGTGGAAAAACTTCCTGACGGAAGATATGTTCTGGGGATCAAATTCCTGTACTTTGAAAATAATGTGGCCGCCAGATATGATGTTGTTACGATTGCACGCCCTTATATGGCCGGGCTTTGTTTTCACTGCAGGAATGTTGTCCATTTAGGCATCCTCAACGGTAACCGGATCATCACGGTCCACAAGGAAATATCTCCTTATGACCTGACAGTCACTGCCCGGGTGGGAATGAATGCCCCTGCCTACAGCACTGCCATGGGAAAGGTCATCCTGGCTCATCTTCCGGAGATCGAAGCCTGGGCGATCATTGATTCCTTTGCCTTTAAAAAGTATTCCACATCCTCAATTACAAATAAAAAAGACTTCCTTACCGCTCTCCAGGAAATCCGAAAATCGGGATATGCAACCGATGTCAATGAACGTTATCAGGGATTCGGTGCAGTGGCTGTACCGATCTATGATCATACCGGGCACTGCACCGCGGCTTTAAGCATTATCTGCCTGTCCTCCGATGTCTCATCTCTGGTCACAGAAAATCTTTTGGAATTAAAAAATACAGCAGATGAGATCTCTGCTGCCATGGGATACCGCCCTGATCCGGGATCGCTGCTTTTTTGATCTTCCATTTACCTTTATCCGAAGGACAATCAAATGGCTTCAAGCAACAAAAACATCCCCTGGTCCGATATCCAGACCAGGGGATGTTATCTGATACTATCTTATCTAAGATGCCTGCAGCACCTCTTCCAGCATTGGCATTCCTGTTTGAGCTCCCAATTTTCCTACCGATAAGCTTCCTGCTTTTACAGCAAAGGCCAGGGCTGCGCCCAACTCTTCCTTTTGCGCCAGGCAGTGTGCCAAAGCGCCATTAAATGTATCACCTGCTCCGGTGGTGTCCACAACCATTGCTTTATTCGCCGGAACTTTTTTCACCATTCCATTTTCTACATATGCACAACCATCCGCCCCCAGGGTTACGATCAGTCTGGTACGATGTTCCTTTTGCCAGAAAAGCATTGCCTTCTCCATAGAAATGTCTTTATTTTTAAGATTGGCCATCTCAAGAAACTCTGTTTCATTTGGCGTGATATAATCAACATTCATCAGAAACTCTTCTGACAGGAGCCGGAACGGTGCCGGATTAAGGATCGTGGGAATGCCATTATCCTTGGCAAGTCTCATAGCTGCCGCTACTGTTTCTATGGGAATTTCCAGCTGTGAGATCAAAATATCACTTTGGGCAATTAGATTTTCTTTTTCCTCAATATATGATGATGTAAAAAGAGAATTTGATCCGGGTATTACAATGATCTGATTGTCCTCCGGTGCTTTTGTGATGACAGCAACCCCACTGGATGAATTTTCATTGATCTTAACATGGTTTGTATCAATACCCTCCGCCCTCATTTTATTTAGTATTTTTTCTCCAAAGGCATCATCACCGACCATGCCTATTAAAAGGACATCATCTGATAGCCTGGAGCAGCAAACTGCCTGGTTCGCCCCTTTTCCGCCAACTAAATAAATAAGGTCCGTTCCCGTAATGGTTTCCCCCACTTTGGGCATCTTAGAGACATCTAAAACAAGATCCATATTAAGACTTCCAACAACACTAACTTTAGACATACTAAACTCCTCTTACAATCATGATTCGGCATCAGCCATCTATAGCGATCATCCCGCCACAGGAGATGCTTTTTCTTTCTTATCCTCTTTGGCGGCTGTCTTGATCATTGTAAAAGCAGTGTAGATGATCAATGCCTGCATAAACCATTGCAATACAGTAATATCCAGAGATTTAATAAAGAATACAGCTACCAACACTCCGATCAGTCCAAATGTGGAGCAGAGCAATGCCATTCTCCTGTTGTAACGCTGTTCCTTAATAAACTGCATGGAGCCAACCGGCACTGACAGTCCGCCGGATCCCATCATGATCGGAAATGCTGCGGCCGGGCTTAATCCAAGGGATGATACAATGATCATTGCCAAAGAATAGGAACCGATCCCCATGTTATTCAAAGCTCCCAAAATAAAGGTTCCAATACCTAAAAGGACTAATTTGATCCCTGTTAATTGGACTCCTCCAATATCCTGTGCAGGCATGATCCCAACCTTACCGGCTATAAAAAATCCAAACGCCAGCAAAAGCGCTCCTGCCATGATCTTTCTAAGTGTGTTGACCGGGAACTTAACAACATACCTTGGGCTTATGTAGGAACCTAACATCTGGCAGACAATAGGGACCGTCAGTGTGAGAACATCAATCTTAATTGCATTGATATATGCCAACGCCATTACAGCACATGGGATTGCACATTGCACATTCATGGTTCCGGGCATATTCTTTGTCTCAACCCACTTTGCCTTGGGATAAACGCTCATTGAAAGTGCAAAATCAGATATTCCTATTGTAGATAATAAAAATAGGAAAAACGAAAAAATTGCCTGCACAACCGGATTGCCCGGTTCTTTCCTGACTTCCTCCTTATGAGCGATTGCATCCTTGATCAACCTATAAGTAAACACGCCAGTAACAAGAACGATCGCCCCCAAAATACCTGCCAATAAAATATTATCTCTTATTTCCATATTTTTCCTCCTTGTATTGTCCTCATGATCATTCACACGAGAGTTCCTTCTACTATGATATCTAAATTATCGTTTCAGCTTACTGATCAAATCTTCAAACAGATTGTCGCGGTTTATGTGGTAAACATATTTGATCATATGGCGGGTATTGTCAAATGCATACCGGTCATCATACTCAGGGATCGGACTGTGCATAAGACAATCCTCCATAAATTCACCGTCCAGCAGCCAAGCCACTGCAGTGACATCCCAAATTGCTCTTGACCACATTAATCCATCATAATTATTCTTTGCCTGCTCTAATGTTACGTCAATCAGATAATTACACAATTCATTTTTATTTCTCAAATGAGTTTCTAATTCAGGACCGCTGATCCTAAATGCCGATACAACTCCCATACACGGCAATTGCACCAGAGGGACACCACATCCAAAGACCACTCTTGCCCCTGCAATATCTTGGTAAAGATTGTACTCCCGATTATTTGGCCAATGGGCAGCGTTTCCTCCCAGCCAAACCAAAACAATACGGTTCTTAATTTCCGGATTGATCGTCAATGCCGAGGATATGTTTGTTATTGCAGCAATCGCAACCACATATAAAGGATCTTCTTCCGTATAATCCATTGCCCTCTGCGCCAAATCCTTTGCCGCGTCCGAAATAACCGGCTGATCTTCCGATTGCATATAGGATTCGGCACCTCTATAGACATTCTTTTTTAAATCATCTCTTCCAAGCAGTGTCAATACTTTGAAGATCTCTTGATAACTCTTCTCCATACCTTCTCCCGGGGTATCGGCCTTCTCATTTGTAAATGGCGCCGCATAGATTGCCTTTAGATTCAGTTTTTCATTTGACTTCACAAGATATGCCAATGCATATTGATCGTCAATTTCATTATAAGTATCCGTATCAAGCACTACATCGATCATACCTGAAGGCTTAGCCAGTCTTTGAATTATCTTTGTGTGGTCCAGCGCTGTCTTTTGAATCGTTGCATTTGAGAACTCTTTCACCTTTTTACTTTGTTCCATACCATTACCTCCTAGTTTAAGAAAACCCTTTCCGAAAATATTTTCTTTATGTTTTTATCATATTATTTCCCCGCCAAATAGTCAACAGAATTTTGAATTTTTGGCTTAATGCATAATAAAATTCAACTTTTTTGTGCATTATGTCTTCAGAAATTTTTTTAGTAAAACATTTTATTGACAAAAACATCTAAATAAAATAATATATAGAAAGAAAAGGAAGGGTTGAAAATGACAATTAAAGATATTGCTAATATAGCCGGTGTATCAATCTCTACTGTTTCAAAAATAGTTAACAACAAAGATCAAAATATAAATCCGGAAACAAGGCGGAGGGTGCTTAAAGTTGTAAAAGAATATAATTATACCCCCTATGGAACGGTCAAGAATATATCCCACTCGAAAAAATTCTTATTAGGTATTCTTGTTAAAAACTCAATCTATTCCATTGCCATGTTAAACGGCATACAGCAAGCAGCACAGGAAAATGGTTATAGTACTATTTTTTTAAACAGCTATGATAGTCCGGAAACTGAAGAAAAGCATATTACCACGTTATGCGCCAACAATGTTGACGGCGTTATCTGGGAAAGGGTCTCTCTGGAAAATGACAATACCCATCACTTTAACAAGCAGGGGATCCCCTTTATAACCATTAATGAAAACGATGTTAATTCATATCATATTGACTATTCACACATCGGTTATTGCCTGACAAAGAAATTAGTGGATTTAAAACATACAAAGCTGGCTTTAATCAACACAAGAAAAGAGGAAAAATACTGCGTCCAGTTTTTAGATGGGTTTAAAAGATGCCTTTTTGACAATCAGATCATATATGGAGATGATTCTATTTATAATAGCTTTGATCCGGAAAGCCTACAGGCACTGATCCGCAACAAAGTGACCGGGATCGTTACAACGGATTTTTCTACCTCGGTGGATATCTATGGTCAATTGGATAAACATCAATATCATATACCGGAAGATATATCCCTTGTAAGCTTAAAAATGGATATGCACGAATCAATTACTTACCCTGCCATCTCTGGTTTTTGCATACCCTATTTTAGTTTCGGTTATTATATATGCAAACAATTGGTGGAAATCTGTGAAAAAAGCAATGAAAATGACGTCAGAAACTTGTCCTTTATAGGTGAAACCACGTTTGACCATATGAAAAGCGCAATGGAACCATCCTTTATCAGGCGCAAACGTATCGTTGTAGTGGGAAGTATCCATATGGATTCCACCTTTAATGTCAGCGTTTTACCCCAGGCCGGTAAGACGGTCCCGATCCTGAACTCAGCAATATCCATAGGCGGGAAAGGTGCGAACCAGGCCATTGGCATAGCCCGGTTGGGTCATGAGGTGTCATTGATCGGCGAAGTTGGGAGGGATACGGACTCGGCTTTTATCTTGGATGCTTTAGAAAAAGAAAATGTCATATCAAACGGCATATTCAGAGATCAGGAAAAGCAGACCGGGAAAGCATATATCTACATTGAGAAAGACGGGGAAAGTGCGATCACTGTTCTTTCCGGTGCAAACAACAGTCTCACCCCTTCCCACATCAATGAAAGGCAGCCTCTTTTTAAAAATGCCGGATTTTGTTTAGTATCCACGGAAATACCATTAGATACTGTGATCCGTGTTGCCGATATAGCCAGACAAAACAAGGCAAAGATCATATTAAAACCTGCTGCCCTAAAAGAACTTCCGTCCCAGCTGGCTCACAATACAGATATTTTTGTGCCAAACCGTAAAGAGGCTTCGGTATTATGTCCCATCCTTGATACGATTGAAGAACAGGCTGAGTATTTTTACAATCAGGGCATACCGATCGTCATCATAACACTGGGATCAAAAGGTTGTTTTCTTAAAACAGCGGATTTAACAAGATATTTTTCTGCTGCTGATGTTATTTCAGTGGATACCACAGGGGGCGCTGATGCCTTTATTTCCGCGCTTGCATCCTACTTAACAGCCGGCTTTTCACTGGAAAAGGCAATCCAGATTGCCATCCACGCCGCTGGTTTTTGTGTTTCAAGGCAGGGTGTTGTTCCTGCACTGATAGATAGAAATACCTTGGAAGCTCACATTGCGCAAAAAGCCCCTCACCTGTTGCAACCATCCTTTAATCAATCGAATCTCCAATATGATATCTCATAAAAATGCCCATATTTCCCTTAAAAAGGAAATATGGGCAAAACCTTAATACCCTTTCCAGCCAACATGAAGGAAATCAATCCTTCCAGTCCTTGCCCAAAAGCACACCGGCAAATGCCAGGATCGGCATAATGGATGCCATCAGATCAATCTACATCCTACTTTTTAAGGTTTGCCAGGATCTGTGCCCTTCTGGCCTTTGTCATGCGCAGCCAGATCAGGGTAAGGACAAGTCCGGCAATGGTAACCGCAAACATGTAGAGAAAGAACAGACGGTAGCCTTCCACCCCGGGGAATTTGTCCAGGATCACCCCTGCCACAAAGGGAGATGCCGCCTCAGGCAGGTAGCCGATGGCGCAGATAAAGCCAATGGCTGTGCCCACGCATTCCTTTGGGAACTCCGCCTCGTCCATGATGGCGAAGTGCATGGTCACGCACATATACATGGAGAAAAAGATCATCAGGCACGCGGCCAGGATGGGGATAACGCCCAGGGATGCCGGGGTCATCAGAATGATGACCAGTCCTGCTGCCAGGCCGATCTGCCCGATGAGCATTACCTTGGAATTGTTGATCCGGTCGCCCAGCACGCCTGCGCCAAAGGAGGCGATGGGACGGATGTACTGGGAGGATGAGGACAAAATAGCTCCCAGCAGGGCGCTGACCCCAAATACCTCTGTCACGTAGGGCGAGATATAGTAGTAGCCGGTGCTCAAAGTCAGGGTTGCAAAAATGATCCCGATCATCAGCCAGACAGCGGGCATCTTCATGGGCTTTGTAAGCATTTTCAGGTTCACGGCGTCATCGCCGCCAGTACCCGTTTCCTCCTTCACACCGCGCAGAAGAAAGATATCAAGAACGCCCAGGACAATGGTCATAGCTGAGTAAAACAGGATGATCCCCCGCACGCCAAACGCCTCATTTTTCATAATGGTCATACGTCCGAAGATAAATGCCGCAATTGCCAGGTATACGGCGTTGGAGATGCCGCGGCCGCCCTCAAATATACCGAATGCCTTTCCCTGTTCATTGGAGGAAGCCAGGGACCGGACCGTCTTTGTCAGGGCCGGGAAAAAGAACATCAGTGCCGTAATGGCAAAGAGTCCGTGAATCACGATCATCAGCATGGGGGACGGATTTGCCAGCATCACAAGGCCCAGGGCCCCGGTTGAGATCATTGCAAAGGGGATTAAAATTTTAATGGAAACATGGTCGCAGATGATCCCGCCGAACAGATGATAAGCGGCAATGCCCGCCACGCCAAGGGCGGTTCCGCACAAGCCCATTTCCGTGTTGGTCATGCCGAATGCCTCCATAAAGGGAGCGTAGTAATAGGACCGGAACCATGGCAGGGAACAGATAAATGAGCCGGACAATGTCAAAACGATCAGGAGGAACAGGTTCTTTTTTAAGGATGGAGTTTCCATATGTATTTACCTCTCTTTATTATGGTAAGATCTGCTCGGTGGAAAGAGCTTTCACGTAGGTACAGTAGCCTTCAGCGCTTGCAAACAGGGGCTTGTGGGCCGCTTTGACCTTGCCGACCAGCTCCCCTTCATGATCTAACAGCCTGCATGCCATGGCTGCCAGGAACAGAGTCGCGGTTTCGTAGATCCTGCGGTCTGCGATCCTGTAATCCGCTGCATGGTGAACGCCGTACATATAGTTGACAAACACCTGAATTCCCGGAATGACCTCGTTCAGATCCCCCAGATCCGTGGAGCCGCAGTTGTGGCCCCCTTTAAGCCCATGCCCTGCACCGAGAATGTCATCTGCTGTCTGAACAGCGATCTCATCCAGTTCTGCCAACGGTCGGTAAGGGAGATAGCCCAGCTGGGTGTTGATAACCGCCTTTCCCCCAAAGGCATAGGCCCCTGCCCCCATGGCCCGGTCAAATTTCTCCGATACCTCCAGCACGGTCTCCATGCTTCCAGCACGGCACTGGCATTCAATGCATACCTCCTCCGGGATGGCATTCACAACCGTACCTCCCTTTGTTATGATGGGATGTACCCGGACCGTGTCCGAATCCCGGAAGGTCTCCCTTAAAGCGTTTAATGCATTCAGGGCTGAATTGGCCATGTACAGGGCGTTCACACCGTTTTCCGGATCTGCGGCCGCATGGGCGGAGCGCCCTTTGAAGGTAACGTTCTTGGATGTAAATCCATTGTGGGAGCCAAGGATCGTGATGGTGCCGTCATTGCCAAGGCCCGCGTGCATGGAGATCACCACGTCCACTCCCTCAAAGGCGCCCCGGTACAAAAGTTCGGCCTTGCCCCCAAGGAAATGAAGCCTGCCTTTCTGGATTTCCTGCAGCCTCCACTCTGTTTCCAGACACTCCTCTGCCGGAACACCGGCCATTATCACCTTCCCGCCAAACTCCTCCAGCACTCCGCTTTCCGTCAGCGTGAGAAATGCGCCCATGGCCGTGGCCATCTGGATCGAGTGGCCGCATGCATGGGCAGCCCCTGTCCGGGGATCGCAGTCCGGGTGGGAATAACAGATCAGGGAATCCATTTCCCCCATGATCATGACACAGGGACCTGGGCGTCCCGTGTCATAGGTACAGGTAAAACCGGTCACATCCGGCCAGGTTCTTGCCTCAAAGCCGTGATTTTTCAAAACCTCCAGGCAGTATTCCTGTGTTTCATATTCCTTAAAACCAGTCTCCGGATGATTCCAAAGCCAATCACCGTTAGCTTCGATCTCCGGAAGCTGAGACTTCAGTTCATTTCTCAGCTTCTCAAGCCTTGCCTTATACAGTTCTCCCATTTTATATCCTCCTCATTATGAGCACTTAGCACCTGTATTCTAGGCGCTTATGTGCGATACATGTCACCGGCACTTAGTGAGGGCCGCATTTCCGAAAGCAAAAAAATACATAAAAACATTGGATGTGCACGTCCGTTTTTATGTATTTTAACCATATAATTGGCAAGAGTAAAGTACCATATTCAATTGATTATATGTACCAACATGGGGATTGGTACATATCAAATGGGTGGTGCCAGACTCATGGACAGATCTCCTGAACCTCCATCACCTTTCATTTCCCCTGATCAACTCCCCCAGACGTCTGACCCCTTCTGTAATCTCTTCATCCCTTACAGATGAAAATGAAATACGCAGATACGCTTCCCCCTTACTTCCCTCAGTAAAGAACGTATTCCCCGGCATCAGCAAAACCCCCTTTCGTTCTGCCGCGGCTGTGATCTGCCGGTCATTTAAGTGTTCGGGCAAACGCACCCAAATGACAAGCCCTCCCATCGGCACACTAAAAGAAAGTCCTGGGATCCCGGAGAGTGCTTCACACATCAGGTCCCGCTTGTGCCTATAGAAATCCGCCAGGAATTCCCTGTGCC
>Ga0192245_10713_pt1 | contig 12243 bp, 7 predicted proteins | sample Koala_Koa27_M3_FD_131238 | JGI IMG/M metagenome (GOLD analysis project Ga0192245, IMG submission 131238) | Enriched cells from koala feces incubated with labeled cellulose particles, San Francisco Zoo, California, United States - Koala_Koa2-7_M3 ...
ACCGCTGACATTATAGCCCAACACAGGCCCTTGCAACCAGTTCCAGAAGCAATGCAAGGAGATGGAAAAACTGAGGTTGCGGCTATACAGATAAGGAATGCCCAACAGAATGCCGGCGAGGAATATGTTGAGAAAGGGAAAAAAAGAAAAATCGGGATTGAACAGGTGCATCAGAGAGAACAGAAACGATGACAGGAACAGAGCCGCCCAACCGGGCACTTCCCCCCAAAGCATGCGTCCCATAACAACCCCGCGCATCATCAGTTCCTCGGTAAGTCCCACCAGCAGAAAAAAACACAGGGAAAGCAACAGTGTGGGAAAGGAAAAATAAACGGACTCCACCCATACGGCACCTGTCAGCAGCGAAACCGAAAAGCCCACCGCATAGAGCAAGGCAGCAAACAGCAGTCCTTTCCCCCATTCCACAGGTTTACAAGCCATTCCACAGACAGAGAATGGTATTTTGCGGATACGAAACAGGATTCCGGCCGAACAGAGTACGGCAACCAGCACAAGCAGTTCCGAAAAAAACATCGAGCCCCAAAAACGCAAAGAACCGGTATAAGTAATTACCCTAGACAAAGGCTCGGAGGCAAGTACCAACAACCCGCTGACTAGCAGAAAAAGAGCCACAAACAGTATGACATCGAGCAAAGCTTTCCCCTGGGAGGCCATGCGGAAAAGTTCTTCTTTCTGACAGATGTGTTTCAGATATCCCATATTCTATCCAACAATTTATGCCTGTGCAGGACAACAAATCCGACAGACGTATTCATATTTTAACATTTTATCTTCCCTATTATGCAACTTTGCAAAAATACGTAGAAAAAGGAAAAAGGCGCCCGCATTTGGCAAAATCTTGATATATTTGTAGAACTAAAAAACAGGGAAGACGATGACGAAATATAAAAAAATATTGCTGGCAACCGTTTGTGCCGGCATAATGCTGAATGTATCGGCACAAAAAGCAAGAACCCTCTACGTGGTACGCCCCGGTACTTTGGTGGAAATGCTGACGGAAGAAGAAGCCAACGAGATTACCCAACTGACATTGCAGGGCAAACTGAACGCCATTGACTTCAGGCACTTGCGGGATGAATTCAAGAACCTGTCCGTACTGGATATCTCGACAGCCTCCATCAGCCTTTATGCCGGGAAAAAAGGTACCTATCCCAACCAGTTTTATGTGTATCCAGCCAACAGCATTCCGGCATATGCTTTCTGCCAAAAAGTAAACGACACCACTTTTGTAGGAAAAAGTACCCTGACCCATGTCATTCTTTCAGACAAGACCAGAAATATTGAGGAAGCCGCTTTCAAAGGTTGCAAAGAGCTACGCATCTGCCAGATACGCAAAAAAGAAGCCCCCAACCTGAAGTCCGAAGCCTTGGGCGACAGCATTACGGCCATTTTTGTACCATTGGGCAGCAGCGATGCTTATAAAAACGAGAAAAGATGGGATACCTTTTCGGTTGTGGAAGGCGATCCGACAGTAAAGACCATCCAGGTAAGCCGCATGAGCAGCCTTTCCAGCGAACTACTGAGACAGGGCATACAACCGAAAGACGTCAATTTTCTGACCGTGGAAGGAAAGTTGGACGAAGCGGATTTCATGCTGATACGCGACTACATGCCCAATCTGGTATCGGTGGATTTGTCGCAAACCAACGCCACCGCCATTCCGGATTATACATTCACCCAAAAAAAATACCTGCTGAAAGTGGCATTGCCCAAAGGGCTGAAAAGCATCGGACAGCGTGCCTTCAGCGGATGTGGACGGTTGTGCGGCACTCTGGTGCTGCCCGCTTCGGTAACCGCCATTGAATATGGTGCCTTTATGGGCTGCGACAACCTGAAACAGGTGATGGCTACCGGCAACCGGATTACAACCCTTGGAGACAATCTTTTTGGTGAAGATAAAAACAAACTGGTATATCAGGGACAATAAAAACGAAAGTGCCACAAATAACCCGGATTATCACAGGCCCCAATAATCTGTGATAATCCGGGTTATTTATAGTAAACGCCAGCTACTTTTTCTTCTTTCCTCTCAATCAATTACCGTACATGCGGGCACGCAGTTCCTTGATATGGTCGGAGGTTATGTATTCATCATACTCCATCATCTTATCAATAATGCCGTTGGGCGTCAGCTCAATGATGCGGTTGGCAACGGTCTGAATGAACTCGTGGTCGTGTGAGGCAAAAAGTATGTTACCTTTGTATATTTTCAGATTGTTGTTGAAAGCCTGAATGGATTCCAGATCCAAATGGTTGGTGGGAGTATCCAGTATCAGACAGTTGGCGTTACGCAACTGCATGCGTGCAATCATGCAACGCATTTTTTCGCCTCCCGACAGTACACTGGCCTTTTTGAGCACTTCTTCGCCCGAGAACAGCATACGGCCCAGGAAACTCTTCATGTAAACTTCGTTGCCTTCACCAAACTGGCTGAGCCAGTCTACCAGATTGAGGTCGGTATTGAAGAACGAAGTATTGTCGAGCGGCAAGTAGGCAGTAGTAATGGTTACACCCCAGTTGTAATGACCGGCATCGGGCTTCATGTTACCGTTGATAATCTCGAACAAGGCAGTCATGGCGCGTGGGTCGTGTGAAAGGAATACTATCTTATCACCTTTTTCTACATTGAAATTAACGTCACGGAACAGGATGGTGCCGTCGTCCAGCGTCTTGGTAAGTCCGGCCACTTCGAGAATCTGGTTACCGGGTTCGCGGTCGGGTGTGAAGATGATGCCGGGATATTTACGGGAAGAGGGCCTGATTTCTTCCACATTCAATTTCTCAAGCATTTTTTACGGCTGGTAGTCTGCTTGCTTTTGGCTACATTGGCACTGAAACGGCGGATGAACTCCTCCAATTCCTTGCGTTTCTCCTCCGCCTTGGCTTTCTGGTTCTGCTGCTGACGGAGTGCCAGCTGGCTGGACTGATACCAGAAGCTATAGTTACCGGCAAAGAGGTTGATTTTTCCATAGTCGATATCAACAGTATGGGTACACACAGAATCGAGGAAATGACGGTCGTGGCTCACCACCAGTACAGTATGCTCAAAGTTGGACAGATAATCTTCCAGCCAGGTTACGGTCTCCATGTCCAGGTCGTTGGTAGGCTCGTCCAGCAACAGGTTATCAGGATTGCCGTAGAGTGCCTGTGCCAGCATGACACGTACCTTTTCCTTGTTATTGAGTTCACTCATCAGCAGGTAATGCTTGTCTTCCTTGATACCCAGCCCGCTAAGCAGGGCAGCGGCATCGCTCTCGGCATTCCATCCGTCCAGTTCGGCAAATTTCTCCTCCAGTTCAGACACCTTCAGGCCGTCTTCGTCGGTAAAGTCTTCCTTGGCATACAAAGCTTCGCGCTGCTTCATGATGTTCCACAATACGGTGTGCCCCATCATAACGGTATCCATTACCGTAAATGCATCCCACTTGAAGTGGTCTTGGCTGAGTACGGAAAGGCGTTCACCCGGCCCCAGCGTGATGGAACCGGTAGTCGGCTCCAGTTCACCGGAAATGGTTTTCAGGAAGGTGGATTTTCCAGCGCCGTTGGCACCGATGATACCGTAACAGTTACCACTTGTAAACTTCAAGTTTACTTCATTGAACAACACTCTTTTACCAAACTGTACAGATACGTTAGAGACTGTAATCATTGAACTTCTACTCTATTGATTTAAATTATTCAAAAAACATGCGGAATGCCTCCATATTGAGGGTTCGACAGCACCCCAATGCTGTTTGCGGCTGCAAAGGTAAGAAATTCAACCGGTTTGTACGCACTAAAACAGCATTCAATTTGGAAATGTCAGTTTTTATGCCTAATATTGACGAATATATTTTTTAAACATTGCCAACCTTATGAAATCCATCAAAATCTTCATCAGCAGCACCTTCAACGATATGCAGGCCGAACGTGACATAGTCATGACCCGTGTATCGGCACTTATCAACAAGATTTTTGCCCGCGAAGGCATCTTTGTCCAATTTATTGACCTGAGATGGGGAGTAAATACCGGAGATGAGGAAACAGACAAACGGGAAGCGCTGGTATTACAACAATGCATCCGGGAAATCAGGGAATCGCACCCGTTTTTCATTGCATTTCTAGGTGAAAGGTACGGATGGATTCCTCCACAAGCCAACTGGCAGCAAGTGGTACGACTGCTGGAAGATGAAGACATCAATCCCGGCCTTGCAGTAAACGAACCGCGAAGCGTGACCGACATGGAAATTATGCTGGGGGCCATGGCATCGGAAGACTTCCTGAAGCGCAGCTTATTCTGTTTCCGTGACCCGGCCTGTCTGGCCGACATTCCATTGGCTGAAAAACAACGGTTTGTGGAGAGTGATCCGGCACAAGCAGCGCGCCAGCAAGCACTCAAAAAGGAAATAAAAGAGATGTGCAACCGCTATGCACTGTCACCCAACATACTGTCCTACTCACCGCATTGGAACGGAAAGCAACTGGATGGACTGGAAAAGCTGGCCAATGAACTGACGGCCCGGCTTGCCGCCATGATCCGCATGGAACTGGCCGACACCATGGTGGACTATGCCAGTCCAGAAAAACGGGAATCGGAGGCCATGGAGCACTACTTCAAACAAAAACTATTGCCCGGATACGTACCGGAGCAACCTTTGCAACAGGCAGTAGCCAAGTGCATCTATCACACAGCAGACACAAGCCACATATACCTGCAATCAACCTCTTTCGGTACGGAAAGCGCCTTTCTGGCATGGATTGCCGAAACATACGGCAAGGATGAATCGCTGTTGATACTGAAACACTGTGCCGGACTTTCGGCACTGAGCCGGAACAGTTGCACCATGCTGAAACGATGGCTCATTGAACTGGCTGTGCTACAAGATAAGACACCACTATACCTGATGGATGAGGATATCCCTCTTGAAAAGTTGCAATGCCTGTTGTCGGATGAAATAAGTGAAATGGGCAAAAAGGCCGTATTGCTGATAGACAACGCCCAATTTCTGGACAGGCCCGAACTATGGGAACACACCGACTGGGCTCCTGACGGTTGTCTACTGGTAGTACATGCCTGGCGTTCGTGGCCGTTCCAACTGGAAGGTGCCAATACCCTGCCGCCATTGGACGGCGAACAAGCCGCACAATTGTTTGACACCTTGTTTGGAAACTCCGGCAAAACCCTCCCGGCAGTGGTGAAAAATGCCTTGCTAACAAAACACAGCCCACGCGGATTTTACAGTGCCTGTCTTCCGGGATGGATAAAATTGGCCGTAAAATACCTAAACATCTATACTTCGAGCGATGTGGCAGTTGTGAAAAAAGGAACCTTCGCAGACGAGGGCCTCAACATCAGCCATTACCAACTGCAACTGGTAGAGCAAATGCCCTACTATCCCGAACCGCTCTTTGAACTGCTGATAGAACGCATCGGACAGGAATATGGCATGCAACTGACTACCGATGTCGTAATACTATGGTCGCTGGCACGAAACGGTATTACGGAAAGCGATCTGGCAGCCTTGCTGCACGACGGATGGATTCCTCCACAAGCCAACTGGCAGCAAGTGGTACGACTGCTGGAAGATGAAGACATCAATCCCGGCCTTGCAGTAAACGAACCGCGAAGCGTGACCGACATGGAAATTATGCTGGGGGCCATGGCATCGGAAGACTTCCTGAAGCGCAGCTTATTCTGTTTCCGTGACCCGGCCTGTCTGGCCGACATTCCATTGGCTGAAAAACAACGGTTTGTGGAGAGTGATCCGGCACAAGCAGCGCGCCAGCAAGCACTCAAAAAGGAAATAAAAGAGATGTGCAACCGCTATGCACTGTCACCCAACATACTGTCCTACTCACCGCATTGGAACGGAAAGCAACTGGATGGACTGGAAAAGCTGGCCAATGAACTGACGGCCCGGCTTGCCGCCATGATCCGCATGGAACTGGCCGACACCATGGTGGACTATGCCAGTCCAGAAAAACGGGAATCGGAGGCCATGGAGCACTACTTCAAACAAAAACTATTGCCCGGATACGTACCGGAGCAACCTTTGCAACAGGCAGTAGCCAAGTGCATCTATCACACAGCAGACACAAGCCACATATACCTGCAATCAACCTCTTTCGGTACGGAAAGCGCCTTTCTGGCATGGATTGCCGAAACATACGGCAAGGATGAATCGCTGTTGATACTGAAACACTGTGCCGGACTTTCGGCACTGAGCCGGAACAGTTGCACCATGCTGAAACGATGGCTCATTGAACTGGCTGTGCTACAAGATAAGACACCACTATACCTGATGGATGAGGATATCCCTCTTGAAAAGTTGCAATGCCTGTTGTCGGATGAAATAAGTGAAATGGGCAAAAAGGCCGTATTGCTGATAGACAACGCCCAATTTCTGGACAGGCCCGAACTATGGGAACACACCGACTGGGCTCCTGACGGTTGTCTACTGGTAGTACATGCCTGGCGTTCGTGGCCGTTCCAACTGGAAGGTGCCAATACCCTGCCGCCATTGGACGGCGAACAAGCCGCACAATTGTTTGACACCTTGTTTGGAAACTCCGGCAAAACCCTCCCGGCAGTGGTGAAAAATGCCTTGCTAACAAAACACAGCCCACGCGGATTTTACAGTGCCTGTCTTCCGGGATGGATAAAATTGGCCGTAAAATACCTAAACATCTATACTTCGAGCGATGTGGCAGTTGTGAAAAAAGGAACCTTCGCAGACGAGGGCCTCAACATCAGCCATTACCAACTGCAACTGGTAGAGCAAATGCCCTACTATCCCGAACCGCTCTTTGAACTGCTGATAGAACGCATCGGACAGGAATATGGCATGCAACTGACTACCGATGTCGTAATACTATGGTCGCTGGCACGAAACGGTATTACGGAAAGCGATCTGGCAGCCTTGCTGCACGACGAATGGAATGCCCTGGACTTTTCGTGTATCAAAGGCTGGCTGAGTGACCTGTTATGTGAAGAATGGGACACCCAGCGTATGTCGCTGGCTTATGACTTCGATTATGACAGTTCCCAGCAACGAAGGGAACGAGTGCAACACCTGACCGGCAGGCTACTGGAATATCTAGTCAGCAAAGAAGATACCGAGAATCCGTTGCTGCTGGACAATCTGCTGCACTGCACCCTCATGACCGGATACTTGGATCTGTTACCGCATATTTTTGCCCAACCGGACAGCCGGTTATACCGAACTTCTCTGATACATCTGCAGTATGACATCATGCGGTTCAGCGAAAGTTACCTGGATTTTCTGCTGGGCGAACTTGAAAAGAAACCATATAAAGAACAAATGTTCCAGGTACTGACAGAAGTGCAACATCCGTATGCCCAGCCCAAATCCGATAATGCAGCCGGACTGGACGCATGGGTATGGAACGATGTAGAACAAACCAACCAGCTGATGCAGGAAATGGAATACCTGAAACATGCAGGGATGCTAAACCTGTACCACTGCCTGATAAGTGCAACTTTTCTACGCTATCTGCCCGCATGGCAACAGGCCAGCAACAACACAGCAATCAACACAGCCTTGTTTTACCTGCTGGCCAACCGGGCAGTCTGCATGTTACGACGAGATGCCAAGAATAATCTGGAAAAAGTGAAGGAAATAACAGAACTGATGGAAGAGACCGCGACTGAACTGGAAACGGATGAAATCAGTGTAATGCCCATTTTGGACTACTTCAAGGAAATATACCTGTATGGAGACAACCAATGCAACAGCGGATCTATAGACTACATTGACAATTATGTAGACACACCGGTATCTCCACATTTGTCCAACCTGTGGTGCTGCCTGATGCTAATGGAATATGAAAACGGAGATTTTAAGGCCCAAGAAGAGCTGCCTTACCAAGATGGCTGCGAAGATACATTGATCCGCCTGTACTATGCACTTGCACGTCACGACCAGGAAACGATAGGTGAATACTACTTCAAACTCATGGAGCAGATGAAAAGCCTGAATGGCGAAGAAGAACTGTTATACGGCATCCGCTACATACTGGTATTCACAAAAGCCATGTACAATGCCGGCAACTGGCAAGTGATGCGGACATTGCTATCGGTATCATGGAAAAACTTACGTGCCGTGCTACAAAATTATCCCAATAGCCGGAAAGCACGCGCGCTGGCCATCGTAGTATTTTACAACTATGCGTCGCTGTTTGACTACTATGTTGCATCAGGCATACTCAATGAAGAAAAACAGGAACATATTCAGGCATTCGTGGACGATGCAGAAGAATTGTTGGCTTATGCACGCAACAGTGACTGGTATGGAAGTCTGTGCGTCATGGCAACAGCCATGCTACACGGCTCGCTGGAATTTTGCTACAAGCGGAAAGGCATGCTGGAGTCCATGACACAACATGGCATGCACGCCATCGAAGAATGTGAACGCCTGTTGAAACTGCTGCCGGACTATCCGGATGTGCTGAGACTGACAATGGCCTCCTATGGAAACTTCGGACAAGACATGGCACTGTTTTACCCCGGACAAAGCAGCGGTGGCAGTCTTTCCTCGCTGAACTGCGCCTATAACGAACATTACCTGGCCTATACTCTGTATGACATTGCTCCGGACGACATACAGAACAAGACCAGTCTGATACTTGCTGCCAAGAATTATGCAAATGCACTGTTTGCATCAGGACAAGCAGAAAAAGCATGTGAAGTATATCAGGAAGCCCGCAAGCTATGCAACAATTGGAAAAAGGAAGGCACAATGCCCGAAGACATAAAACGCCTGCTGATGTTTTTCGATGACGAAATGAGCGAATGTTACTGGAAACTGGGAAAATTACAGCAGGCCTATTCACTGAACCAACAAGCCATCGAGCAATTGGAACAAGAATACCACCAACAACCAAGCAACCGCCGGATTGTCGTTGACTTGCTAGCCAGCCTGCTGCGAAGGGTAAATTTCGACTTAAGTAAAGGCGTCCGCAACGATACGGTGCAATATCTGAACCGAGCTTTGAGCCTTTATGAAACAGCTACCAATAACCCGGAAGGACCGGAACTGCAATTGGAGGCCATGTTTTTCATGATCGTTTCCTGCTGCATACGTTACAACGCCCAAACCGGCCAGGAAAAGTGTTGCCAGGAAGATTTGGAAACTTTAGACCAGAAATGCATGGCGGATTACAGAAAAGGACGCACGGCTTTCATCCAACATCTGACCGGCACTTTGGACACACTTTTTGATTGGTGTGTTGAAAACGGCTATCCGCACATTGCCAAACAATGCCTGTCAATGGAACTGAAATACAAAGAACTACTTATAAACGATGGACTTGCAACCCCGGAAGCAGTATGTTATGCCGAAAGCATAGCCAAAAAAGAGAAGTTATAAGAAAGCATGCGACAAAGGGCTGTCAATATGACATAAAAGCATTACCTTTGCACCCGTTTTTATAAGGACTGCCTTTTTGGCAAAGTTTTTGTAGAAGGGGAATCAGTATTGGCATAAAAACTTGCCGCAATAAAAAAACTTCAGGAACAAAAAAGCATAACGATATGAATCCGAAAGAAAAAGAAAACAATTTGGAAGAAGAACTGCAGCAACAAACTACCTCCGACGAAGGCAAGGAAGAGCAAGTGAATGAGAATGCGACAGAAAAGGAAGAAGTGCCTGTAACCGAAGAAGAAAAGCTGGCACAAGAACTGGAAGCCGCCAACAAGCAAATTGAAGAACAGAAAGACAAATACCTGCGTCTGTCGGCTGAGTTTGACAACTACCGCAAACGGACCATGAAAGAAAAAGCCGAACTGATCCTGAACGGAGGTGAGAAAAGCATCAGCAGCATATTGCCAATTGTAGATGACTTTGAACGCGCACTGAAAAACATGGAGACTGCAACCGATGTAGCAGCCGTAAGAGAAGGCGTGGAACTGATTTACAACAAATTCATGACCGTACTTGGACAAAATGGTGTAAAAGTAATTGAAACCCAAGGGAAAACGCTGGATACAGACTACCATGAAGCAATTGCCGTTATTCCTGCTCCGGAAGAAGGACTGAAAGGCAAGATTTTGGATTGCGTACAAACCGGTTATACACTGAATGAAAAAGTAATCCGCCATGCCAAAGTGGTAGTGGGCGAATGAAAAACAATGGGAGCATAAGATGTAAATGATGTATGGAAAAAAGGGATTATTATGAAGTGCTAGGTGTTGACAAAAATGCATCAGCCGACGAAATAAAGAAAGCATACCGCAAAAAAGCCATTCAGTATCACCCGGACAAAAACCCCGGAGACAAAGAAGCTGAAGAAAAGTTTAAAGAGGCGGCAGAAGCTTACGACGTACTGAGCAATCCGGACAAACGCGCACGTTATGATCAGTTCGGCCATGCAGGCATGGGAGGTGCAGCCGGTAACGGCGGCCCGTTCGGCGGATTTAGCGGTAGTATGTCCATGGACGACATATTCTCCATGTTTGGTGACATTTTTGGTGGCCATAGTGGAGGATTTGGCGGTTTCGGAGGTTTTGGAGGAGGTGGAAGCAGCCAACAAAGACACTACCGCGGTTCTGACCTTCGTGTAAAAGTAAAACTGAACCTGAAAGAAATCGCAACAGGAGTAGAAAAGAAATTCAAACTGAAAAAATACGTACCTTGTAGTCATTGCCACGGTACCGGTGCAGAAGGTAATGGAGGTACAGAAACATGCCCGACATGTAAAGGTAGCGGTACTGTTATCCGGAACCAGCAAACCATATTGGGCACAATGCAGACAAGGACAACGTGTCCGACATGTGGCGGTGAAGGCAAAATAATCAAGAACAAATGTAAAGAATGTGCCGGCGAAGGCATCGTATACGGCGAAGAAGTAGTGAGTGTGAAAATTCCGAAAGGTGTAGCGGAGGGGATGCAACTTTCCATGAGCGGCAAAGGAAACGCAGGAAAACATAACGGAATCCCGGGCGACCTGCTTATCTTAGTGGAAGAAGAGCCGGATAAGGAATTGATTCGCGATGAAAATGACCTGATTTACAACCTGCTTTTAAGTTTTCCCACAGCTGCATTAGGCGGTGCGGTAGGGATACCGACCATTGACGGTAAAGTAAAAGTAAAAATAGAACCAGGCACACAACCGGGAAAAGTACTGCGCCTACGCAACAAAGGTTTGCCCAGCATCAATGGCTACGGTACCGGCGATTTGCTGGTAAATGTCAGCATATATGTCCCGGAAACATTAAGCAAAGACGAAAAGAAGGCATTGGAGGAAATGGAAAATTCAGACAATTTCAAGCCCAATACATCCATCAAGGAAAAGATATTCAGAAAATTCAAAAGTTTGTTTGACTAAAGAGAAACTCGTTGGTGAATAAAAGAGGCTGTCTCAAAATAAACTTGAGATAGCCTTTTTTTTGTTTATGACTAGCATATAAATGCTCATAAAACCATATCGATATTTGTGTATGTGTTTATTGTACGAAACGGAGAGGTTTCCTCAAGAATCATTTATCTTTTATCAAGATCAAAAGAGGTCATCAGACTTCTTCCGGAGCTCATGTCTTGTCAGATAGAATGATATGAGGAAACAACGAAAAACTACAATAAAAATGGCATATGGAGTGATTGGAATATAACGTGAGTTCGATATAAGATCAAAAATATCAAGTTGTCTGTCATTGACAAAATTTACGTCAATGAAGGGCTTCTTCTCAAAAAAAGCAGTATGCTGCGATAGCCGACAAAGAGTTGGCTATAAAGTTACTGAATGAACGATGTCATTTACACAAAATATTTTATAGTGGGCACAAAATTACAGCATTACCTCGAACTATGTTTACGCATCATCTGGCATGTGCAGTTCGCCCCTCCACGGTAGAAGAATCCGAGTCAATGCAACCCGCCCGACCTAAAGAGGTTACCCAACGTGCCTAAAAGGTCTACCCAGCGTACCTAAGGAGCTTACCCAGCGTGCCTCCATGGAAGTCTAACCGTATTATTCTACCCAAGAGCATATCACTTGTGATATAAAAAACAAAAATGGATACGTAATGTATCCATATGGGAGGTATAATCTCGTATGGGGCAGGTGCTTTTTTAAGATATTTTGTATCCAAGCCATATTTTAGTCTGAGGATTTTTTCTGTTATGACTGTCAAACTTTATTCTTTGGAAGAATATATTAGGAATACAAAAAAGCCAACTAATTCACGATACCCTTGAGCACGAATTAGTTGGCTAATTTTATGTT
>Ga0192245_10719_pt1 | contig 12208 bp, 19 predicted proteins | sample Koala_Koa27_M3_FD_131238 | JGI IMG/M metagenome (GOLD analysis project Ga0192245, IMG submission 131238) | Enriched cells from koala feces incubated with labeled cellulose particles, San Francisco Zoo, California, United States - Koala_Koa2-7_M3 ...
CAGCATACTTGACCGTATTTGTAGATAATTTCCTTTTGTTTTTCGGTCATTGGGACTGCCTTATATCCGGGTATTTGCGCTCTATTCCATCCGTCATATAAAATCCAGTCACCGTGAATTTTCACCCATCCGTGGGATTCTAACCATTCGTCCGGGTTCTTACGATTATCAATAGCTTTCCCGTCTTCAGGTCTACCAATAGGTATAATTCCTGCAACTACTAAGGCATCGGCTATCTGATTGTGTAGCATATTGGCAATACTTCCATTCAAAGCATAATACTCTCCATCGGGAGATAGCCAGCCAGCAGACCATCCTTGTAAAATATCAACAGGTTTAATCCCTTCAGAAATCACCTCACGTATATTTTGCTCGTTATCTAAATAAGTAGTGAGCATTTTGTCGGCTATACTATTCTTCCGAATAATACCTTCAATCTCTGAATTACCCATAATTAACTCAAATAATTCACCGGATAAGCTCTTTACTTCATAAGGGAGTATTGTATATCCGTCAGGAATTTCACCGGGAAAACTCTTATATATCCAGTCTATGATATTCAGAGTTTTGAAACACTCTTCTATGAAGTTCTTTATTCCTTTTATGCAGCCACACATAAGATTGATTGTGTCGTCTTCATCGGGATTTATTAGATTATCGGCAGTTCCATCGTAGAAGTATTTCAATAGAGCATCGTATTTTACTGTAAATTCAAACTTACCATCGCTCTTTATGATGGATTTTTCTAATTCTTTTATTGCCTTACTCCATTCCTTTGAAACTTTTTTCATTTCTAACAATTTCCGTTCAGCCCATCCTTCAGCATCTAATCTCTCAAATATACCTCCGTGTATTTCGGGATTAAAATTAACGCAGTTGAAAGTAACTCTATCCTCGTCTACAAGCAGAATCAGTTTGCCAATTATTATATCAAGTGCAATATCTTTGGGACACCCAGTGAGAGAACTTGTTATTGTTTCAAGTGCTTTTTGTGGATTGTATGAGTATAACAAATGTTCTCTTGCTATATCTACTAACAATCTTCCTGCATTTTCTCCAAGTGTAAAATGTAAGTATTCTGTTTTCATATTTGTTCTTTCTATCTTGTTATTAAGCTGTTTACTTGAACGTGTATAAACGACATACTCGTTGGCAAATCAAGTAAGATGGTGCAATCTCCTATTTCTGATAATGCGTATCCCCGGTTATCCGGAAATGCTAAGATTACTCCGAGGAATGATAGATGGTCATTACCCGGCACAGGTTCCATGTATCCAACTACAATTCCCGTTTCTTTATACATTCCGAACTTCACTTCCTGACCGAGCATTGATACTGTGAATTGTTTTAAGTTCATATCTATCTTGTTTTAATCAAAATCATATTCGTCTTTCCTCTCATAGATAAGGTCGTAAGCTGTTTCACCAAGAGCCATATCTACACCGCAAATCATATCTTTAGCATTTTGGAACTCTGCGATATTTTCAAGAATATCACGGAGCTTTATTCTTGCATCTTCAAGTACTCTATCACAGTCAGACATCAATGTTTCAAACGATTCATTCTGTTCTTTGTGATTGCTATATGCAGCATCTTTATACACATCACTAACCATAGTTGCTGAACGTCTAATTTCATCCAGTGTCAAGTTTATCAATTCTATTTTCTTCATATTTTTCTTTATTTGAATGTTTTGAAATAATCTAAAATGTTATCTGATAGATCACGCAATCCGCATGATATATACCCTTCTGTCATTGTTACCGAGGAATGTCCCATCATTTTGCTGATAGCATATAAATCGGCACCACGTAGATACAAGTTTGTTGCAAAACTCCGCCGGGCGGTATGGCTTGAAATAAACTCGTATTTTGCTCCTTCTACAAAGTCACCAGCGCGATATAGTTTCAGTCGTTCGTTCATCCCTAACTTCCGGCATATTTCCCGGATTGTTTTATTGAAAGTTGGGTCTGAAACTTCTTTTCCAGCAATATAGAACATTTCGTTTTCTGCTATAAGTCGTTCAACCACTTTAGACAAAGGAACTTCCGCTTGTATGTGAGTTTTGATCGAAACGTAAACAAGCCGTTCGCCTACCACATTCTCACGGGTAAAGTTCATGTAGTCGCTATGTCGGGCACCTGTTACGCATCCCATAATGAACTGATTCTTCACAAGTCGTTCGGTATCGTTCGCCGGAATATATGCAATTATCCGTTCTATTTCCGAATCGTTCAGCCATGTGTTTTGAGATACGTCTTTTTTCACGCTTAATATATCCTCATATCCTTTCGGGAGTTTCACTTCCTCATTGTAGATGTTGAAGACGCTTTTCATCATGGCACAATACGTTTTCACGCTACTTTTTGCCAACTTCCCATTCAGGAATGAAACGAACTTTGCCAAGCGTATTTTGGAGATATTTTCCCATGTTGCCGGGCAGTTGTTCGCCTGTTCATACATGTTCAATATCCGGTTAGCATATTGCGGATATTTTTCCGCAAAAGCCGTTCTTAAATCGTTCATCTCGCTTTCTCCAATCCTTTTGCTTGCTGGATGATAGCCTGTTGTTCGGCTGAATTTACCGCATTGATAAGTCGTTCGCCTACCTCCGTTGCATTTACCCTTTGAAGGTTAATCGTTCGACTCACTTTGCGGAGTTTTGCGCCGGAGCTATCCAGTTCTGAAACGTCAATCTTTACAGAGCGATTCTTCCCGATTTCACGTGCTCCGGCTATCGTTGGGAGAATGTTTTCCGGGAACGTACTTTCTATCAACTTGCATACTTCGTTACAATCACTTTCGGCAATGGAAAACTTTACAGTGTTCTCCATTATGGTATCTGTGTTTTGGTCTTCGATGATTACTCTTACAATAATGTTTTGAGGCTTGTATATCTTCATTTTATGATATTTGTTTATTATTTACTATGGGCTAAAGTTTGATGTAAACCGTTCATTTATTGGTAGTCGTTCGACTGATGCAGTCGTTCGCTTTGTTGCACCACGTATGCGGACGGATTCGCGTCGGGAGCATCCGGTATTTGCAGCCGGAGCCGGGACGGTTCCACGCGCCGACACAACCCACACCCGGACGGCAAACCATAAAGCAAACGAAACAGCATCCAGCAAAGGCACACACACAGAAGGAACGCCGGGAACACCCGCCCCGGACAAAGGAGGCGGCGCAATATCTGGTACAACTGCAAACGGTTGGTTTTCATCCGGCACAGTATTCTCGCCCGGTTGTAGGTCTTTGATTTCTTCCACTTCGCCCGGTTGTAGGTCTATAATCTGCAATTCGCTTGCAAAGTCTTCGATATTTACCACCGAAGAAGAAAGCAACATTTTAAGCCGTTTTAAAGCCTCTTTTGCTTCATTGTATATAATTGCCTTGCAAAGCTCGCAAACCAAAGACAGAAGGCAATACAAGCCCAAAGCATTGCATTTATATTCTGATGCAACAACAGGTAAATTTATTAGCTCAATTTGTACGGGTACCGGGCTTATCTTTTCCGTACATACTTCTTTTATGGTAGTTTGTGGCTCTTCTTTTTGATAGTCCAGATAAGAAACCATATTAGAACGGTGAAAATCATACTCGATTTTTACAAAACCTTCTTTTCCAACGCCGGAAGGCATTAAAAAACAGATATTTTCTTTTTTGTCCGTTAATACAATAGGTTTATAATTGGCATCTATGAAAATACCTCCATTCCATTTTTGCGCAACTGTTTGAAAACTTTTTGAATCAAGCATAACGGAGAAAGCAAAGGGAATTTCATTTTCTGTAAATACTTCGATTTCCGAAGATGCGCCGGATTCGCTATCTTTATAATCTATGGTTACTTTGTGCCCTTTTTCCGCGTACATGCAAAATGTTCCTTCTTTCTTTTTCAGGAAAGAAAGTACTTCTTTTGCCTCTTTTATCTTTATGTAGTTGTTTTTGCTCACTTTGGGAACCACTAAAGCCCAGCGCGGATATTTAAGCCCGGAGCTTTCCACATTATAAGCGCGTCCGGCTTCGTCTGATATTGTGATCTTTCCGCCGGAAACAGTAACGGAACAAACGCCGGAAAGCTGTTTAAAGTCCTTCGGATTTATTAAAACACTCGCTTCTGTATCTCCTTCGATATTGGTAATATTTGCCTTACATGCTTGCAAATGTCTTCCATTCGATGCAACTAAATAGCCTTTTTTGTAGTCTATAAACATGTAAGACATAACCGGGGTTTTCGGATCATTCCCGACACATTTACAAAGTAATTGCATCTCTTTTGTTATTTCCACGGAGAAAGATAAATCCGCTTTCCCAGTTTCGACCCTCACAAAACGAGCTTTATCTTTTTGTTTCACGCTTGTAAGCTGTTCAAACTTCCAAACCAAATAAAAAATATTATTCCGTTCAAACTCACATTTAAAGGAGCCGACACACACAGAGCGAGTTAATAAACTTTCGTTATTTGTTTTAATGTAGTTTATTATTATAACGTCTCCTTTTGCGCTCTTTTCCTTCGCCAATTCTGCCGCCGTATAGGTGCCCGGTTCTATGGCTATTTCGTTTGTAAATATCTCGTTTGCAATCCTCTTTAATTCCTGAAGAATAGCAATATTTATTTCTTTGTCAGACATTGTATTATTTTATTTATACGTTAAACATAAACGGGACATAAATACCTTGTAAAGTGAACAAACATAAATTTCCTTTCACTATCTTACGGCAATACTCTAAATCATATCTACACTTTTGGATCAGCCTAAAGTCTCGTATAATTCTATTTAAGTGATATTTATCATTTATTACTTCATGGATATTTCTTTGTTTTGAACGGTTTATTATAATCGTGTGAATAGCTTTACTTTTTTCTATAAATGAATGTAAAGCAAAGTTTTGTACCTCTTTCGGCAATTCGTCTATCTCAAATAAAAAAGGTTTATTCTCGCATTTATACATAATATTCTATTTTAATTCATATTTCACACCAAAAAATAAACTCAATGCACCGCCCACTATCCACGCAGCAACATAGAACCAGCCGCCACACACGCAAAAGCATATTATCAGGATGAAGACGAGCCAAATAATTAGCCCAAACATGATATTTATTTTTAAAATGTTGGATTCTCTAATTCTCGCAAAAGTTCTTCCTCTGTTAGAACTGTATCACCTACCCAGCCATCAACAAAGACGCGGTAACGGTTTTCTGTTCTCACAATTTCAAGTTTATGAGTTTCACCGCTTGGAGATTCAATTATATAAGTAGTGATAGGATTATTCTTTTTAACGATGCCGGAAAAATTATTTTCCACCGTTAACGCCTCTTTTATTTGTTCCTCACTAAAGCAGTTTAGCCATTCCTTTCTACAATCCCAATCTATAACCCCGGAGACAATATCGGAAAGGAGATAACCGCTTTCAAGAAGAAAGAATAAATCTCTACTTTCCGAATGATAAAGAGGAACCCCGGAAAACGTTCTGTCATTATTGTAATCAGACGTTTTTATTAGATAACTATCTTTTTCGGTTATTAGAATACAGATATTTTTATTGAATCCTGATACTTTGGCGTAACAGTTATTTAATATAATCTTTTTCATTTTGCACAAAGTTTAAAGGGTGCCGGGAACCGCCCGGCGCGGATGAAATTAAATACCTATGTTATGATAGTATTTTTCTTGTCTTTTTTTGAAAAGTTCTACTAAATACCTTAATTTGTTTAGCCTCCATTCTTCGCCGCCTTTTTCGGCTTCACAATTCAAAAGAGCATGAAACCGCGCTTTGTGCCATAAATAGAAACGGCGAAATTTTGCGGTTTCTTCATTATATTTTGCTTTTTCTTCCGAGTTTAACGGGAAATATATTTTCATAAATCAATGATCTTAAAGTATAGAAGGAAACAATAAAAGATATACCAACAGAGGACACACAACCAAATTACCGGGTTAATATAGTAACCGATACAGCCGACCGGGAGCAAGGCAATAAACAGCCAAAACAGCCCGGAAGATATAAACCGTTTCATCCTACTACGTTTATTTCTCGCGTTATATAATACTCGAATGATCCGTTATCAGATAACACCCAATAAACAGGGGTAGAGCCGCGAAAACAACATAGATTTAATTTTAGGTTACTTCCTTGAAGTATGTTCTTTTCACGCCAACCAAAAGAAGAAATTTTTTTGCGGGCTTCTTTTCTTAATTTATTGAGTTCTATTTCTTTTATCTCTTCATCGGCAAAGACAGTGTTTTCTTTGAAACATACGCTTTTAGCGTCTTTATCACCACTATTAGCGCGTCTTATAATAGTACATAATTGGGGACGGGTGATAATTCCAGATATTTCTATCTGATTTATTAAGTCTTTTGTATTCATAATTTTATTGGTTTGAATATTTAATACTGGATAGGGTTGCGTAACACTCATGTTTATATTGCCATATAGGGCAAACCGTTCTATTATTTCCCGGCTTTCGTCGCTAATGGAATTATAGTAAATTATCGCGCGCTCGTATGAGATATGAGCCACTTCTATATAATCCCCGTTTTCCTTTCTCAACTTGTCGCAAACGCTTACACCATTACCCAAATGACAGAAAAACAAATCCTCTTTATTTGATTTTATTGTTTTCATTTCTTATTTATATTACTTGTTTAATTCTCTTCTGTTTCTTATTTTCGTCTGTGCTCCGGCTATTCTATACTCCTTTGCATCCGCTAATACTTGGCTATATTTAGTTTCTTTCTTATTGTAAGAGCTTTCTGGCTCCCAGCCATAACCGTAGTTAGTCCAAATCACCCACAAGTAAGTATATTTATTTGCTTTCATAATCTTAAATTGTTACGTTTAAAAAACTTTTTGCTTTCTCTGTTAGCACCCAATTTGTTGTATTATCTAAGGTCTTACCATGCGCCCGGACTAAACCGAGGCTTTCAAATTGGGTAATATTAAAAAATACGGGTCTTTTCTCCTGTATGGATAATAGGGTAGCTTGCAACCGCCGCGCGGCTGCCTTTTCTTTTTCTGAATATTTAAGCATGATGTTTTGATTTTACCCGGAGCCGGAAAGCCCCGGAATTATTGTTTATTCTTCAGATGAAAATTCCCCGGCGTATTGAATTGCGCTTATAACTTGGTTTATCATTGAGTTTTCATTGCAAACGACATTACCGCCGTAATAACAAATTTGTTTCCCGCCTGAAAAGCGAAGGCAAGGCACGCGCATTTCACTAAGTTTGCCAGCAGAGCGGGAACCCCTAATGTTATAAGTACTTATTTCGCCGTCGGTTAATCTCCTTTCTGCGTTTATGAATAGCCCGCGAATATCCGCGTTTTTCTCTAAATTAATAGAAAAAGAGATTTCCACACTATCAGATAAATATTTGATCTCCAATTTTGAAAATCTATCTTTATATCCACGTATAGAAGTCAATTTATAGCGTTGAAACTCTTCACCATCCCAACCGCGCAGGGGAATTTCTTCCGTTTGTGGAAGCATGTTTATTACCCTTGCAGCATCTTCTAAACTCAATACTTTGTCGGAGGCTGAAAATGAAGCATGAAAAACGGTTTTTCCTTTCCATGTAGAAGGATAACACATACATTTTAGACCTGTTTTTTCCTCTAATCTGTTTTCGATTTCTGCCGCCTCAACTTTTAAGGCGTATTCTTTGCGGAGTTCTTCTAAATTTGTCATAATGCAAAATTTAAAGGGTTATTATTGTTTTATCTTTGTTTTTCCCTTAACTTTGCAGTGTACCGACCAAAGTACAACCTTTTAGGCTGCAAAGTTTAAAGGGTGCCGGGAAGAGTCGCCAAACTCGACCCGGTTTTTTTTATTATACGGCTTTCAGATCATTTATATAAAGTTCTGTTTCTCCGATCAAGGCACGAGAACCGTCTTTTTTGACTGGATAACATTTAATAAATATACGCGCTCCATCAATACAATTTGTAATCATCCGGCAATCAAAGGGACGGTTTAAAATCACTTCGTATATTTTGCCGTTTTTGTCGCTGTTTGGATTGTGGTATATATACCGCTTTCCAGTTTCAAAACCTTGCTCTTTGCAATATTCAAAAACAGCGTTTTCTTTCTGTTCTTTGGCTTTCTTAATTGACATCTCGCAACTAACAACCAAGTAAGTTAAATTTGATAATTCCATATTTGAAACGGTTAAAATTAAACATCAGATCAAACAGGAAAGAAGGAAAGGAAGACCGACCAAAGTACAACCTTTTGTGTTCTTTTCTGTACTACAAAGATACGAATAAAATATTGAATACCAAATAAATAAGTAATATTTTTACTGTGATAAATGAAATGATAAATTACTGTATTAATAAAAATGTAAACTACCTTACAAATACACGTGATACACATATATAGCCTGAATGTTAGATTATTTGTAAGCATATTGCAACCCAGCCACCAGCACGGGAAATACCAGCAAAGAGCCGCAAAAAGCCGGATTCTCTCTAATATTGCAATGTGTTTAAAAACAATGTTATACAACATATACAGAAAGAAAGCCGGAAACAAAGAACGCGCCGCAATCTTTTATTTATCAGACCTTTTATTTATCAGACCTTTTATTTATCTTTGCCGACACAACAACAGAGCGCAAGAAGCCGGAACACTCATTTTTAAATCATACTTTAATATGACTTATAGCAAGAGAGTAACGGAACTACAACGTATTTACAGCCTCACGCCTGAAGATGTTTTTTTTCTGTATGTTGGTAGCTTCAGGAGCAACACGACAAGAAGCATACGCCGCCATCTATCGACCAACAACCAACGGAACCGGAACAATAGCAAGCAAAGCCAATGCACTACAAAAGAACAAACCCGGTATTTCGCAACTCATTGAAGCAATACAATATCAACGATCAGGAGCCGACACACCAACAAAAACAAACAGCCCGAAAGAAGATGCCGCCAAGATCGCAGAAGGGAACAAAGTAGATAAAAAAACCTTAGATACATTTCGGAGCAAAGACGGAATTTTAGAAGGACTTATAAAGGTACTTCCTTCTGTGACTGGAAAGGATAAAGCCGCCGTACTTATACAGATAGCAGATTTACAACGCATGAAGCAGGAAGAGAATAAAGAAGAAGCTGAACAAGTAGTGTATTATCATCCTGTTTCCTGTTTCCGGTGTGCTCTGTATGCAGAACACAAGAAGAAACAGAAGGAAGAAGCCCGGAAAGATGCAGATATTTAATATTATAGGTATAATATAAAGATGTTCTTTCCTGTCTTCCTGTCTTCCATTGAAGACGACCGCGAAGGGGTGCCACCCCCCCCCGACCGGGTACCCGGAGCCAACGCACTCATTACCATTCGAGATTTTATTATTTTTTTTGGTTTGTCATTGAACCAACATAAATTAACAATGAAAATATGGCTTTTGTGTGTCGTGGAGCATGTTTTATCACTGCAAGAATGGTTATGTATAGTTTCTGTATAGTTAATGTATGGTTTTTGAGGCAAACTATACATGTGTAAACTATTGATTTCTACATGTTTATAAAATTAATGTATAGTATGTATAGTTTATATGTAAATTGCATAGGAAAAGACGTATATTATATACTAAGCCGTTTCGTAGAAAACTATACATACCCTACATGCTTTTTCAGTACGCTTTGATTTTCAGCAACTTGCACATGTATAGTGTGATTTTGAACTATACATTGGAATATATGAAAAGTTCTATGTATCAATGGATTACAGTATGTATAGTTTTTATAGTAAACCATACACAAAAGACATTACAAATGTGAATGTATATTACTTATTTTGCTGATTATCTGTTTTTTATCATATTCCGATAACCTTCTTGAATTTTGTCGAAAATGATGCTTTTTTGAGTCAAAATTTATGGGTAAATATATGTATTTTCGCATTAAAAATAGAAAATATAATGATTTATGTTTGATTATAGTAGAAAATACTCTATTTTTGTGCGGTAAACAATGCGAAAACGGGTAAAACCATTGATATGGACAAAATTAAGTATAAGAAACTACTGACAGAGGTTTTTGGACTGATGGACGAACAGGATTTAAGTTCTGCGTTATCTCTTTCCAAAAGTGCTATGCGTGTAGATGCAGTGCAAGATTTACTCCGTAATGCAATTATCCGTTCTTCAATCAGCATGTTCAACGGTCTTCCACATTATTTTTCCGGTAAGGTTTATGAACCTATGTCACCTGACGACTTCGGTAGCCTTATTTATGACCTGATGCGCAAGTGTGCTTTGCCAAATGGCGACTATTCCCGCGTAGAAGGAGTGATAAAGGTCTGCAAACGTGTTGTTTCGGGGAAGGCTTTGCGTCCAGATAGTGCTATCGTGGTGTTTAACAACTGTGTGCTGAATATGAATGACCGGACTACACATAAGTTCGGAAGACAATGGGTACAGGTCACGAGTGTTCCTTACGACTACAATCCTGACGAACATATTTTTCTATGGAAACAGTTCATTGATGAAGTGTTGCCGGACGAGGGCTGGCAGCATGTGTTTCAGGAGTTCTTAGGTAGTATCTTCATTGATAGACGTACTGCAAAGATAGAAACCATGCTTGTGCTCCGTGGCTCCGGTTCAAACGGGAAGAGCGTTGTCTTTGAAACTATTATGGGAATACTGGGTAGAGACAATGTAAGCAACTTCGGAATTGGTGCGCTGATAACAGGTACAGAGCGTAAGAAGAACATTGCCTATATCAACGGCAAACGTCTCAACTATTGTTCGGAGATACAGGCTTTGGAGATTGGGAGAGATAGTGACGTTCTTAAAAGTCTTATATCCGGCGAACCTACTGAAGCGCGTCCTATGTATGGAGACAACTTCACCGCTTATGATATTCCTTTGCTTATGGCAAATGCCAATCAAATGCCTTATCTGAAAGATTGGAGTTATGGAATGAAGCGGCGTATCTGTATTCTTCCCTTTGAAATAGAGATACCGATAGCGAGACAACGTAAAAGTCTTGCCCGTGATCTCGAACGCGAATACAGTGCGATATTCAACTGGATACTGGAAGGTCGGGATAGGTTTATCTCCAATGGATACAAGCTATCAGAGAATAAGAAGCTGGATAAGGTTATGGACGAATATCAGGCTGAAAGTAGTACTGTTATGAAGTTCATGTACCAAATGAACTACCTTCGGACGTATGAAGACGTTTCTGACGTTGAACCTAAATGGATGCCTTCTACAATCCTATATAAAAGATACCGGAAGTGGTGCAAAGAGAATAGCATTTCCGAAGAGAATCTTACCCGGTTTGGAAGGATATTGTCTGAAGCCGGATACCGGAAGAAACGCACGCCGGACGGTCAGGTGTATGGGCTATATGGCAAGGCTCTCACAGAGAAGTTCCGGTATGAACGTGAGGCAGAACAAAGCAAGAAGCTGAAGCAAGATTACTCGAAGCCTATTTATGTGGATGGTAAACGCTATGCTTATACGTTTGAAGGTCTTGGTTCATGTTTGGGTGTCGGTTACAGGGCGGTCGCAGCATGGATGCGGCAAGAGCTGTTGGAAGGATGCTACACAAAGAATGGACGGAGAGCGGAGTTTGATCTTGATTTGGTTGAGAAGAGATTACATGAACTTAAAATATTTGGAAAAGAAAAATGACAATGGAAGAAAAGAAGGTAAAAGTGTCTATGGAATTAGACAAAGATGTGTTTCAGGCATTTTGCTTTATGATGGGAGAGAAATTGACCGATGAACTATGGAGTAAGCTAACAGCCGAAGAAATTGCTATCAATGTAGATGAAATGGGTGAAGAGGCGCAACAAATTAAATTGGCTTTTTCTGCGTTTGCCATTGCAATGGTAGCGGATAAGAAGTAATAATATGGCTGTAAAATTCAGACATAAAGAAACCGGATTATTCTTTTGCCGGGCAAAAGGCTTATCTCCTTCGAGAAGAGATTATGATAAGCTGGGAGAAGAAGGAGTTTTCAGGAAAAGGCATTTGTCTAAGCGAGGAAGAATCTATGAAACCGCTACTGAAAATCAGAAACGGGATTGGATCGGCAAGAAACATGCTGATGAATTTGAAATTGTAACTGTATAACCAAACAACAAAATGGCAAAGAACACTAAGTATATGCTTTGTATCACAAGGCTATTTGAATCTACTTCCAACCGGAAGATTGAACTGTATGACGTGTTATGTAAGAAACATT
>Ga0192245_10720_pt1 | contig 12197 bp, 14 predicted proteins | sample Koala_Koa27_M3_FD_131238 | JGI IMG/M metagenome (GOLD analysis project Ga0192245, IMG submission 131238) | Enriched cells from koala feces incubated with labeled cellulose particles, San Francisco Zoo, California, United States - Koala_Koa2-7_M3 ...
CATGAAAGAGGCGGCCAAGCGCATTATGGGCGCGAATCCCGATATCCGCATCACCGTGGCCGGCGGCGGCTCGGGCGTCGGCGTAAAACAGGCCGGCGAGGGGCTCGTGCAGATCGGCAACACCGGCCGCCCGCTAAAGAAGGACGAGATCGAGAAATACGGCCTCGAGAGCTTCCCCTTCGCGATCGACGGGGTAGCGGTCGTCGTGAATCCCGCCAATAAGGTGGCCGAGCTCTCCTTTGAACAGCTTATCGACATCTACGCCGGCAAGATCACCAACTGGAAAGAGGTCGGCGGCAGCGACGCGGAGATCAATCTCTATGTGCGCGAGGACGGCAGCGGCACCCGTGAGGTCTTCACCGACAAGGCGATCAAAAAGGGCAGCGTCGCCGCGAAGGCCAACGTCGTAAATTCCAACGGCGCGATGAAGACCGCCGTGGCGAAGGACGCCCGCGCGATCGGCTACGTTGGGATCGGGCATATCGACAGTTCGGTGAAGGCTCCCAAGCTTGCTGGGATGACCGCGACTCAGGAGAACGCCGCGAACGGCAAATACTCCGTCGTGCGCGATCTTTTCATGAACACCAAGGGCAAGCCGGCGGGGCTTACGGCGCTCTTCATTGATTACATCTACTCGCCGGAGGGCGCGCAGATCATCAGGGACAGCGGCTACATCCCGCTTCCTCGGAAGAAGTAAATCCTGCGGGGCGCCGGAAAAATTGACCTTGGCGCCCCGTCTTTATAAAAGGCGGCCTATGATGATAGATTCCCCAAATACTCCGCTCGGGCTGCGGGCCTCGGCGATTTACGTGACGGCGCTGCTGGCGACCGTCTTCGTCTTTATAACCTTCTACGCCGCGGAGGGGCTTTTTATGAGCGGCCCGACGCTCTTTACCTCCGTATGGCATCCGGAGACGCAGGATTTCGGCATTCTGCCGATGATCGCGGCCACCGCGGCGCTCTCCCTCTCGTCGCTGGCCCTGGGCTGGCTCATCTCCTTCGGATGTATCTGCTATATACATGGCTTTGGCGAAAAATACAGCGCCTCGCTGCTTTCATCGCTCCTGCGCCTCATGACGGCGATACCTACAGTCGTCTACGGCTTTGCCTCCGTATTCCTCCTCGTGCCATTGATACGCGACGGGCTGGGAGGCTCGGGCTTCTCCTGGTTTACAGCCGCCCTCGTACTCTCGCTGCTTATTACGCCGACGATGGTGCTGACAATGGAGAGCGCCGTCGCCCAGACGGCGCGGGAGAGCCGCCTCGCCGCCGAGTCTCTCGGCCTCTCCCGCGCCGAACATCTCGTCTATGTCGTGCTGCCGGCCTGCAGGGAATGGCTCTGGGGAGCGGCGCTGCTGGGCTTCGGACGCGCGGCGGGCGATACGATGATCCCCACGATGCTGGCCGGCAACGCCGTGCAGTACCCGGTCTCGCCCTTTGAGGCCATCCGTACGCTGACGGCGCATATCGGGCTCGTACTCTCCTCCGATGTCGGCGGCACGGCCTATTATTCTCTCTTCGTCGCCGGCGGCATCCTGCTTGCGCTGAGCACGGGGGCGAATATTCTCTTTAGAGCGATCCGCCGAGGGAGTGAAAGAGGATGAAAAAACGGCTTTTGATCTGCGGCGTTATCTCCTGCGCAGGGGCTGTCTATGTGGCCGGAGCCTGCGGGGCGCTGATTTTTTTCCTCGCGGAGAAGGGATTCCCCCTTCTCGGGCGGCAGCTTTTCTTCGGCGATACGCCGCCCTATGAGGCGATCATGGGACTGCGTCCCGTCTGGGAGGGTATCTGGCCGGCCTTCGCGGGGACCTTCTGTCTCGTCCTTCTGACGATGCTGATGGCGGCGGTCCCGGGCATCGGCTGCGGCATCTACCTCGCGCGTTTCGCCAGGGGACATACGAAAGAGCGTCTCTCACTCGCCGTCGACCTGCTCGCGAGCGTCCCCTCGATCGTGATGGGGCTCTTCGGCTTTGTGCTGATCCTCGTGCTGCGGCACACCTTCGCGCCCGGCGCGACGACGAGCATCTCTCTCGCCGCTTTTTGTCTGGCGCTGCTTGTGATGCCGTCGCTTGTGGTGACGACGCGCTCTTCGATGGAGAGCCTGCCGCCGATGCTTGAATTAACCGGTGCCTCGCTGGGTTTTTCTGAGAATCAGCTGCTGCGCCGCCTGCTGCTTCCCGCCGCCGCGCGCGGTATCTTAGGGGGGATAATCCTCTCAATGGGGCGCGCGGCGGAGGATACCGCCGTGATAATGCTGACGGGCGTCGTCGTGAATTCAGGGCTGCCCGCCGGTCTTGCCGCAAAGTTTGAAGCTCTGCCGTTTTTGATCTATTACACCGCGGCGCAGTATGCCGACGAAAGCGAATTATTGCGCGGATTCGGTGCCTCGCTGGTTTTATTGCTGCTCTCGGCCTTTTTGATGGGGGTTGCCTGGCTCTGTCAGAGGGGCATGGAACGCCGCTGGAAGGGGATATATTGACGTTATGGAAAATTGCGCTGAGATAAGGGAGCTGTGCGTCTCCTTCAATGGCGAAGAGGTGCTGCACGGCATTACCACCGATATTCCGCGGCATGGCATCACAGTGCTGTTAGGACGTTCCGGCTCCGGCAAGACGACGCTGCTGCGCGCCCTGAACCGGCTGAACGAGAGCTTCGCCGGCTACGTGGGAACGGGAACGGTGCGGCTCGCGATAGGGGGCGGCATGAAACCGGTTTACGGCAGCGAAGCACCGGATTTGACGCGGATACGGCGCAGCGTCGGCATGGTCTTTCAGAGCCCGAATCCGCTGCCGCTCTCCCTCAGGAAGAACATGATCCTGCCCCTTGAGCTGACGCTGGGCCTTAAAAGGGACGAGGCCGAAGGGCAGATGGAAAAGAGCCTCCGTGACGTCGGCCTCTGGGACGAGGTAAAGGACCGCTTAAACCGGCATGCCGCAAGTTTTTCCGGCGGCCAGCAGCAGAGGATGTGCCTCGCGCGGACGCTCGCGCTCGAACCGGACATCCTCCTGCTTGACGAGCCGACGGCTTCGCTCGACAAAAAGTCCGCCGAGCTCATTGAGGAACATCTGAAGAGGCTGGAGGCGCGGATACCGCTGATCATGGTCTCGCACAGCCTCGCGCAGGCGAGAAAGCTCGGCGCGCACTTCAAGATCCTGAGCGAGGGACGCATAATCAACGAGTTTGAGCGTGAGGCTCTCCCGCGCGGAGAGGCGGCGGAGATTTTTCTCGAGGAGCTGCTTTAGATACGGCCGGCATAAAAACAGGCGGCGCCCCCCCCCCTTGAGGTGGAGGACGCCGCCTGTTTTACCTTGCCGCTCTATATTATAAAGCGCCGTTTTTATTGCGGGGCGCTGTATTTTCCTATTTTCCCTTTTCCATCAGGCCATCAAGCGCGCGTACCAACGGCAGGATACGCGAGTTGGTCGCCGGATCGGCAAGTGCCTGCTGGGCGGTCATCCTCTTTCCCCAGTAGGCGAGGTTGAGGTCCCTGTTCTGATTGATCACCGAGCCGCTGAGTGATATCCCCGCGAAGAGTCCCTCGGTCATAGAATAGCTGTAGAGCGAGGCCTTGAGCGGCGCGTTCGTCGAGGCGCCAAACTCTCGTCCCACCGGTCCCGCAGCGACCGCCACGTCGGCGCCGAGCTTGAAGCTGTTGCCGCCGGTGAAGGCGTGCAGCCCGTTATCATTGTTTATCACCAGCACGAGCCCGATCGATTCGGCGCCAGCCTGAAAACCGACGGAGGCTCCCGAAATCCCCATAAAGGCGGGGCCGCTCCAGCCGCCGTTTTCCGTGCGCAGCAGCACAAGGCCCTGCCCCTCCTCAGCGCCGATTATGAAACCCGCCTTGGCGACGTCGGGAAAGATCGCCACTCCCTTAGAAGAGCGGATCGTGTCCGCCATTCCCGCGGCATCCGCCTGCAGTGCCATCTTGTTGACAAGGTCTGTCGCCATCTCGATACGCTTCATGTAAAGCGGAGTCTCCGCCGCGTAAGCCTCGTTGACAAATATAACGGTGAATACCGCCATTATCATGAGGAAGAAAAGTCCGATAAGTTTTTTCATTTTATATTTCCCCTCTCCTGTTTGCTGGTTATAGTTTTACTCCGGAAAGAGGAGGGCGGGGATGGTAATTTGCCTTCGGACGTGGCGGTAAAATTACCGTATCAGCCCCTTTTTCCGTATAGACGGCAAAAAAGAGTCCGCTCCCTGCTGCGATGGGGGCGGACTCTTACCGTTAAGAAATATTGTTAAATATTATTTAGGAGCCTTCTTGACGAGATTGTTGAGCGCCTTGATAAGCGGCGCCACCCGTTTGTCCGTCGCGGGCTTCTTCAGCGCGTTTGCCGCCGAAATATCGCGTCCCCAGTAGGCTTTGTTCGCGTCGCGGTTCTGATTTATGACCGAACCGTCGATGGAGATGCTGGCAAAGAGCCCCTTGGACATTGAGTAGCTGTAGATGGAGGCCTTAGCGCGTCCGTCCGTCGCGGCGGAGGTGTCGCGTCCGACCGGACCGGCGGCGATCGCCACGTCGGCCCCGAGCTTGAAGCTGTTGCCGCCCGTAAAGGCCCGCAGCCCCTGTTCATTGGTGATGACGAGCACCAGTCCCACAGACTGTACCCCGATCTGGAAGCCGATCGAGGCTCCCGATATCCCCATAAAGGCGGGGCCAGTCCATCTGCCGTTGGACTGGCGGAGAAATACGACACCCTCGCCCGTCTGCCCGCCGATGCCCAGGCCAGCCTTCGTCACCGCGGGGAAGATGGCGACACCCTTGCCCGACTTTATAACGTCGGCCAGCGCGTCGGCATCCTGCTCTTTGGCCATCTTGTTGATAAGGTCGGCCGAGAGCCGGATGCGCCTCATATGCGCCGTCTCCGCGAAGGCGGCCTGCGCCGCGCCGGCGACGAGAAGCGCGATCAGCGCAAAAATGGTAATTTTTCTGCTAACTTTCATCTTTTTTCCTCCTTTTGTGGTACCTCTGTTTTTATTATATTATGATTTTATAATATAGGCTCCATCAAAACCATTAAAAGCAATATAATTATATATATGTAATTAACGAAGGTGTAAATGCGAACAGATAGGATAGGATATGTCTATTCGCATAGGCTAGGCGGCCCCGTCCGGCGGGGCCAGCCGAACGAAATATTGCTCTCTGCATCATGGATCACAAAGGAAAGGATGATCATTTATGGATAAAATCTTCGCGCCCTGGCGTATGCAGTATATACTTTCAAACTCGGATAACGGCGACCCGCAGGAGAAGGGCTGCATCTTCTGCAACTTCCCCAAGCTTGACGAGGATGAAAAACGCCTCATCATCGAACGCGGGAAGTATTGTTTCGTGATAATGAACGCCTATCCCTATAACCCGGGGCACCTTATGGTCGTCCCCTACCGCCACACGGCGGACGTCACCTCGCTGTCGGCGGAGGAATTCGGCGAGATGACGGCGCTCGTCCAGAGGTCGGTCAGGGCGCTTACGGAGCTGATGCAGCCGCACGGCTTCAACATCGGAATGAACCTCGGCAAGGTGGCGGGAGCGGGCATCGACCAGCATCTTCACATGCACATCGTACCGCGCTGGAACGGAGACACGAACTTCATGCCCGTCATCGGAGAGGTACGGGTCGTATCGGAGTCGCTTGCCTCGACATATTCCAGGCTGAAGGCAATATGGCCGCAGGTCAGCTGAACGTCTTCCGCGCGCCGCGCCGCGACTGCGACGCGGAATTTACCGAAAAGCGCTCCCGTTTTATCGGCTCCGTGCGCATAGTGCTCGACGCGGACGAGGCGGCGGAGACGATCAAAAGGTTTCCCGAGCTGTACCCGAAGGCCAACCACCACTGCTGGGGTTACCGCATCGGCGGCGGCACGCCCCTCGAGCACTGTTCCGACGCGGGAGAACCCGCCGGTACCGCGGGACGGCCGATCCTTGGGGCGATCAAGCGCCACGAGCTCACAAACACCCTGATCGTCGTCACGCGTTACTTCGGCGGGATAAAGCTCGGCGTGCGCGGCCTGATCGACGCCTACAAGGCGGCGGCGGAGCTCGCCGTCGAACAGGCGGGGGCCGTCGAGATGGAATTCCACAACGCGCTCCGGCTCCGCTGTGGCTACGACTACTCAAAGACGCTCTCCTCCACGCTGCGCAAGTGGGGTTTTTCGGAGGAGCGTCTCAATATCGAATACGGCGCGGACGTCGTGATGAAACTTGAAGTTCCGCTGTCGATGCGGGCGGAGCTGGAGGCGCCGCTTGCGGAGATGGCGCAGCGCTCATTCCTCACGGAGCTGAGCTGGAACGAAGAGCCGCTGGTGCGCGAACGCTGGCGTTGATTTCAATGATTTGCCGCAGGGGGATGATCCTGATGTTTCGTAAATTCTTTATCTTATTTACCGTGGCGCTGATGCTTACGCTTCCGGTGGGAACGCTCCATGCCGCGGAATGCGCGGGCGGCGGGGCGCCGCTGGAGATCGTCAACAAAAGCGGCGGTAATATAACGGGACTCTCTATTTCGCAGACGGGAATGGAGAGGTGGTCGGCAAACAGGCTGATGGAACCGCTGGCCGCGGGAGCGTCAGTCTCCTGCGACATCGGCAGGGACTCGATACTCGGGCTCAGCGACATCAAGCTGACAATGAGCGACGGCCGGGAGATAGTCTGGCGCAGGCTGCCGATCCTTGAGATATTCTCCATCACCGCCGACGAAGGCCTCAAACCCAGGTACGAGAGGATAAAGCTGGGCAGCTGATAAAAATTGCCTCTCCCGCGGCGCGGGAGACTTCAAAAAAGACGGAAGCGGAAAGGGATAAGAAACCTCCCTTTCCGCTTTTGCGTTTCGCACTGCATAAGCGGCGAAACGGCGCTTAATTCGAGCTGTTCATCGCGCTGCTCAGCATACCGCCAATGATCAGCCCGCCGATGACACCGAGCACGATCTTGCCTGTATCGTCGTTATCCCTCTCACGGTAATAACCTGGGCCGTAATAGGGCTGAGGGCGCGGATGCCATACGGGAGCACGGTAATTCGGCCGCGGTACGGGGACAAGCGGCGGCCTCATAACGCCGGGAGCCATATTGGGACGCGGCGGCAGCGGCCTTACAGGCCTGGGGCCCATCTGCGGACCGCCCGGTCTCACCTGCCCGGGTCCGGAGGGCCGATTCTGTCCCGGCGGCAGAGGGCGCGCCAGCTGTCCGGGACCGCCGGGTTTCGGACCGCCATTCTGGCGCACGGCCGGCATGGCGTTATTGATCCGCACTGGGACAGGTCCCCTCGGGAGCTTGTGTCCCTGCGGCGGTCCCGAAGGGGCTGCAAAGGCCCCTCCCGCGGCAAACAGCAGCAGCGTAAGCGCCGCCGCGGGTCTGCTTAAACATTTCATTTTCACACCTCCTCACATCTCTGAGATAAACCAACAGCCGGCCGCGGCGGAAAATAATGCCCGGCAGACTGAGGCAATCCAGCTTTTATCTGAAAGAGATAAAAAGAAGGTCTATTTTGAATTTGCGGCGAGGCTGCCGACGACAGCGCCTATAACGGCGCCTACGGCCAGGGCGGTGACGGTATTGCCTGAAGCGCTCTCATAACGGCGCGGCGCGGGCTCGGGCTTTGGCGCGATATGCGGCGCCGGTTTATGCCGCGGGAGCTGATCGGGATGTCCCGTCATCTGGCCGTGGTTTTTCGGCGGCATCGCGGGACTTCGCGGGACGGCAGCGGCGCTTCCGGCGGCGGCAACAGTCACCATCAGCGCCAGCGCCGCCGCTCTCTTTACCTTATCGAAAAAAACCTTCATCATCTGCACCACCTCTGTTTTTATCTTACATAAACAAAGTATAGGCCGCCGATGTGAAGGTTTTATGGCTGATATTTAGTGTTTTTGTGTTAAATATATGTGGGCTCTGCGGGGCCGCTACTCTCCCTGGTGGATCTCCTCGTAATAGGTGCCCATGAGCTTCTTCCAGTCGACATTCTCGTCAAGCAGATTGGGACAGGTGCTGTCGGGATAGAACCATTTGCGTCCAAGCCCCATCAGTATCTGCCACCAGTCGTGAACGTCGGGAGTGAGTATCTCGCCCTCCGGTCCGATACGGCGCAGCTCACGGTATACGAGCGCCACCATCTGACTCTCGTCCATCGTCGCTGTCGTCTTTGCGTAAAACTCTATCATATAGAAATAGGAGCAGGAACCGAGCTGGTAAATCAGCTCCGTCCACTTCGGCGATATCTTCGTCGTCTTGGCAAGCGTCATCTGTTTCTTGCTGCCGGCGCTCTTGTGATTGACGACAAAGAGGATCTTATCAGGGTCTATATGGTGCAGTTCGTCATATTTTTTGATGAGGGCCTCCGCTATCGGCCTTATCCTGCTTGAACATATCTCATAATCAAATTCTGCGTCTGTCTTTACGGACATCTTTTATTCCTCCGTTTAATAGCGTGGCTGTTTCTCTCTCTCGAAACCTCCACATTATACCATCCGGCAGGATTTTTCGCCTGTGCTTCCCATTTATCCACAATATCCACAATAAAAATGTGTCTAATTAATTTGATTTTTATTAACCTATATATGCAGCGCACATGGAATATGACAAAGGACTAAAAAAGGAGCTCTTCCTGATAGAGAAGAGCTCCTAACATATCGTAAAGATAAAGTTTTTAGTAAAAAACAAGCGGGAACTGATTACTGCGGTTTCTTCAGACTGTTCCCCCTGCGGACGAAGGTCGGATTTTCATAGACTTCGTATGTAGACGGCTTCGTGTAAGTGGTCGGTTTCTTATTGTCGGCGGCCTTCGTCTCTACCGGCTCTTCCTCAAGCAGCCAGGCAGGAATATGCGCCTCACGCTCTAACGGACGGCGGCGCTCATACCGCGGCGCGGGCGTAACTTCGACCGCCTCTTCAGGCTGAACGGCTGCCGCTGCCTCCTCATAGACAACGGTAACGGTCTCCGCCTTCGCCGTCTCAAAAGAGGCTTTCGGCTTTTCATTTTTTACCGGCGGCGTAACGCTGCCCTGCGATTCGTCAAAACCGGCGGCAACGACCGTTATTTCGACGTCGTTCTCTATCAAAGGATCGGCTACGCAGCCCCAGATAAAGTTGGCGTCGTCAGAGATGACATCCTCCACGATCTCCGCGGCGCGGCTTATTTCGTAAAGCGGCAGTTCTCCTTTATAGGTGATGTTCATCAGCACGCCCTTCGCGCCGTGCATGGAGCATTCCATCAACGGGCTTTCAAGCGCGTTTTTCACCGCCTTTATCACACAATCCTCCCCGTTCGCGGTTCCAATGCCCATCACTGAGCGCCCAGCACCACGCATGACGGTCTTGAGGTCGGCAAAGTCAACATTCACAAGTCCGGGACGCGTCACAAGGTCGGTGACGCCCTGAACCGCCTGACGGAGTATCTCATCCGCAAGAGGAAAGGCCTCCATCAGCGGCGTCGTTTTATGGGAGATATCAAGCAGCCTGTCGTTCGGCACAACGATCAGCGCGTCGACCTCAGGGAAGAGTTTCTCGATCCCCTCTTCGGCGTAGCGACGCCGCCGCTTCCCCTCGAATGAGAAGGGCTTCGTCACCACCGCCACCGTAAGTATCCCCATCTCCTTCGCGGCACGCGCGATGATGGGGATGGCCCCCGTTCCCGTACCGCCGCCCATGCCCGCCGCGAGGTAGACCATGTCGGTCCCCTTGAGGTATGCGCGGATATCGTTTATAGACTCCAGCGCGGCACGCTCGCCAACTTCCGGCACCGCTCCCGCGCCAAGTCCCTTTGTTACCTGTTCTCCAAGAATTATCTTAGAATCGCAGAGCGACATCTCAAGGGAACGGATGTCGGTGTTCACGGCAAGCATATCGACGCCTTCAATACCGCGCGAGATAATATGGTTGAGGGCGTTTCCGCCGCCGCCACCTACAGCTATGACCTTTATCGCCTTTTTAAAGATTGTCTGGGATTTCGGTGCTGATTCATTTGACATTTCAGTTTCCGATCTATCGCCGCTGCCGGGAACAACAAGCTCACGCTCTTCCCGGTCATACAAATTTTCCGCCGGCATGCTCAAAACACCCACCTCTTTCTATACCTGGTTGATGTATAATATTCTCCGCATCTTATTATAGCATCGAGAGGAATTTTATTATATGAGCCCACATAAAGAATCAGTAAATTTCTTAGGCGATAACTTGCCTTTCATAATCTTTTTCGTGCTGTTTGCCATATTAGCCTGGGATATAACGGCGCCGATATCAACGCCGACCCTCTGGGCGGCGATGCTCTCCTTTATATCGATGCCGATATACCGTCTCGTCAATCAGCGGCTGATGCGAAACCGTTTTCCCGGCCTCGCCGCCGGCATTACGCTGGCGCTCTTTCTGCTGATCTGTCTCGTTCCGATCCTCTACGCCCTTTCGACGCTGGGAATCGAGGCGGCGGGCATGGGGGCCGACTTCTCGCGGCTTCTCGCGAAGATCCAACAGCAGGCCTACAGCGGCAAAGACTTCGACTTCCCCGCCTGGCTGCCCATCTGGGCCGCGGATTATCTGACCTTGTTCCTGGAAAACTCCGAGGCGGTGAAATCCGTGCTGCAATACTTCGCCCAGTGGTCGGCAAAGTTTCTCAGCTCGCTCTCCGCCTATCTCATAGAACAGGGCTCCGGCTTTATCCTCAACGTGATGATCACCACCATGATCTCCTTCTTCTTCATCCGAGACGGCGAAAAGATCATCGACTATGTGAAGAGTGTCATTCCACTCTCCCATGACGAAAACGAGGATTTCTTCTCGCGCACCGGCAGCATCCTCAACTCCATCGTCTACGGCATCATCCTCACCGTAGCGCTGCAGGCTATCATCGGCGGCATCGGCTGGTGGTTCGTCGGCCTCGGAAGCCCAATGCTCTTCGGCATGCTGATGTTTTTCTTCGGCATGTTTCCCGCGGGCACGGCGGTCGTCTGGGTCCCAGGCTCCATATATCTGGCCCTTACGGGAGACCTTAAAAACGCGGCGATCCTCTTTACCTGGGGCCTACTCGTGGTGGGAACGATAGACAACCTGCTGCATCCGTTCCTCATCAGCGGCGGCAGCGGCGGTTGTGAAATACCGACGTTGCTGATAATAATGGGACTCTTCGGCGGGGTGATGGTCTGGGGCTTCCTGGGGATATTCGTCGGACCGCTCGTGCTTGTGCGATTCGTCTCAATCTGCGACCTGTACCGGAAACGCTGGCTCAGGAGGCATCACGGTTAGCGATGTTCGGAGAATATCTAGCCTCGGCGGCAACCGCGGCGTCGCTTGCGATGGATGCCTTTTCCGTCTCGATCTGTATCGGTCTCTGTCATGAACGGCTGCGGCTGCGCGAGGCACTCATCCTCGGCGCCGCCTTCGGCCTCTTCCAGCTCTTCATGCCTCTGCTCGGCGGAGAGATCGCGGAACACCTGAGCGGCTTCTTCGACAGCTGGACGCCGTGGATCGCCGCGGCGCGCATAATATGGGGGGCGGTCAGCATGAGAAGGGAGGCGCGGGACTGTGAAAAGGGCGGCGGCAGCTGCATGACGGTGACCTTAAGAAACGTCACCATGCTGGCCTTCGCCACCTCGCTTGACGCCCTCGCGGTGGGCTTTTCTATCGAAAGCACCGGCGGTTCGGCGCTGATCCTCGCCATACTCGCCGGGATCATTACTTTTTCCCTCTCAATATTAGGCGCGCTTGTCGGCAAACGCTTCGGAACCGCCTTCGGCAAAAAGGCCGAATACCTCGGCGGCGGCGTCCTGCTCGCGATAGCGGCAAAGATAATCTTCGACGCTTTATAAAAAGCGGCCGCCTTCGTGATTGGAACGGCGTTAACACCAGGGCGAAACCATAAGCGGCACAGGCAGAAAAACAACGGCCGCTTATGGTGACAGAGTTCAATTTATATTCTTGTAAATCTTCCCCTCTTTCATGACAAAGGCACACTCCGAGGCCGCTCTGGGATCAGAGAGAAGATCCCGTTTCCAGGCCGCGATGTCAGCCGTCTTTCCCGGCACGAGAGCGCCAAGGTCAGGACGGCCGACGATATCCGCGTTGACGCTCGTCGCGGCAAAGAGCGCCCTCATCGGCGGTATTCCAAGGTCTACCCATGCTTTGAACTCCCGCCAACCGTCGTGATTTGGATAGATACCGACGATATCCGAGCCAAGGCCGATCTTGATGCCGCCGCTTTTCA
>Ga0192245_10727_pt1 | contig 12060 bp, 17 predicted proteins | sample Koala_Koa27_M3_FD_131238 | JGI IMG/M metagenome (GOLD analysis project Ga0192245, IMG submission 131238) | Enriched cells from koala feces incubated with labeled cellulose particles, San Francisco Zoo, California, United States - Koala_Koa2-7_M3 ...
GGAGCAAAGGACTTTACCCTGATGAACATCAGTCACGATGAAGAACTGGATTGCCCCACGCTTTACATCGCTTACAAAGAAGAAATCTATCTGATTGCCGTGGAACCGGCGGATTTTAATTACGATGAAGGATACTTTAAGCATAAATTATCCGATGAGAACATAGAAGAACTGGAAGCCGCTACCACCGGGCTGCAACTCTCCATGCTGTTCAGCAAGCATGCATTGGACTCTTATCATCTGTTGTTGAAAGTGCTCTATTGCCTGGTGCCTGATTTGATAGGTGTTTATAACTGCAACAGCTTTATGCTCCTTTCTCCCTTATGGGTAAGGACGGCTGCCGAAGCTGCCACTCCTCCCGCACCCTCTTATCTGTACACCATTCATGCCGTAAGTGATGATAACGGCAAAGTAGTCTTTTTTATCTGAGCGGCTCGTCTTTTTTCAGAAAATAATAATGCTATTGCAAATGTTACCCGATGTTATCCTAAGCACTACCCTTCCGCAACCGCGACCAGATGAACTTAACCGGCTGCTGAATCTTCCCTCCCGCATTGCGTATGTCGGTGATAGCCTGCCACACGGGATGACCGATAATGCCGTAATTGCAATAAACCACCAAGCGGATAATCTCATCCTCCTTGGCGCCAAAATGGCACAGGTTCTCCACCAGTCCCTCGCAATTCCGTTTTGCCCCGTCCCGGGGGATGGAAGAAAAAACCTCCTCCACACTCCGCAACTTCCCCCCGGGGGGATTAGAGGGGGAGTTTTTCTTTCCTCTACTTTCAGTTTACTTTCCTTTACTTTACTTTGTTTGGAAATGTCGACATTTTCGCAGGAAATGTCAACATCGGGAGGCAAAATGTAGACATCGGAGGCATTCAAGCCATTTTCGCCTGCCGATTCTACAAACCTCAAAACAAAATGAGATGATATTTCAAATCAAAATGTAATTGATTACATCTGTTAACTAAAATCGAAATGCGATAATTCATTTTTTTAATAATCTTGAATGGTTACTGAATTTTGATTGAACAGCATTTAAATGACTTTTTTATTATGGTAATAAAACTCATATTCCGAGGTTGTATCTCGAAAAGTATAAAATGGGTAGCTTTCTATAGTTTCTACCGTCTGAGATATTTTTCGGCACTATTTTGTGACTTTCTTTGATTTTGTTTTACAGCGTTTTTCTTTGAGTTGTACTTCATGTTAGCTTTCATTAAATCGTTTATAATTGTCTCATCCATCACCTCTGAGTATATCTGTGTTGTTTTCACAGATGTGTGACCCAAAAGTTTTTGTATTGTAGTTATCGGTACCCCCTGATGAGTAAGTAGCGTAGCGCATGTATGTCGACTTGTGTGAAACGAAAATTTCTTCTCTATGCCTGCCATCTTGCCTAGCTTTTGCAACGTCCTGTTTGTGTCAGAATTACATCCCAGTTTTGCCAAGTCTTCTATACTGTTATATTTCCTCAGTACTTTCAAAGCTTTTCCATCAAATAGCAAAAACAACGGAATGTTGACTTTCACGCCTGTCTTGATGCAATTCAGCATTAACCATTCATTTCCATCTATGCTTACCAAATCTTTGTAAGTAAGTTGTTTGAAATCGGAAAATCTAAGACCGCAATAGCAACAAAATAAAAATGAATCTAAAACGTGCTGATTATTGTTTTTCTTGTCCGGGAGTTTCAGCTTTTCCAGCTTCTCAAGATCGTTCGGCATAAGGAAATGGTGTTCTTTCTTTTCCTTCTTTATCTTGTATTTGCGAAATGGATAAGCCTCCTGACTAATATAACCTTGATTAATTGCTTCATTGACCAATGTTCTTAATTGCCGCATATGCTTTGCAACGGTGTTAGTCTGCAATCCTTTATTTCTTAGAAACAAATCGAAATCCTTGAGAAATGTATATGTAATGTCGCTAAAGTCTATTACTTGTCTAAATTCTTTCAATGTAGCAACTGTTGTTAGCAGGTTTTCTTTAGTGCCGGGCTTGCGATCAGAGTTTTCAATGACCTCCCTAGCAAACTTAATGAATGAAATAGACGGCTTTATTCCCTTCTTAGCAGCTTCTTTTAATGTCGATAAACTAACCTCAATGCCTCTTTTCCAATATCCTAACTCAATCGCTTGTAATTCTAATATATGTTCGTAAAGCATCGCGTTAAGTTCGTTAGATTGCGGATGATTAATAACCTGTGCACCTTCCTTACTCCAGCACTCCGGTTTAAGATATACATTTGTTTTAAGATAGATCTTACGTTGATTCAAGTAAGCTTCAACTTGTACTAGTGCTGTACCCTGTTTATTTAATTTTTTCTGGCGGTTGTAAACCAGCCTATATCTTATTTTTTCTAACATATTTTATTTTAAAAATAATAATATTAATCGGTATAATCAAATTTACAGCGATTAAATTTATCTTTCGAAGTGGGAGGACTGATGTCGAATTTAGGGCTGTTTCCGTTTATGGATAGAGGGCTTTTTAAAGGTGACTTAAACACCATAAAGGAAAGTGGAATATATCGACTTCAAGAAGGGTCAACTAATACTCCTGTATCCTCAGAAGACTGGGGTGTGTTGGTTTCATTTTACACAAACTTTGGTGGAAATCAGAACTCATCAATACAAATAATATCTTTAAGCAATGGCAACTATTATATTAGACGTATGTGGTATGGATCTTGGTTAGCTTGGGTGAAAATTTAAACAACATAACGCCTTATTTGTGGTGGTGGGAGAACTGGTGGCAAATGGAAGCTATATAAGACTAGTAGCAAATACGAGTTCTCCTGTTTTATATAGGCTTAAAATTATTACTGAAAATTTGAATCTTGTTGCCAAAGTTGTTGGTGAGGGTAATTCTTCTATAGCAGATGATTACTCAATTATTATTGGGCATAGCAGTAATGGTCATATGTGTATTACACATAATTCAGGACCATCACTCATAAAGATGTATAGAGATAATGATCATAATTATTATCTCTATATACAAGCATGGGGACATGCAATTGTCTATTTCGAGAATCGCGTACCTACAAATAACACGACCTCGGCGACTAAAGTAGATGTAGATGTTAACACGCTTATACAAGTAGGAATCTAAACATAAATTCCTACTGGTAAGCGAAGTGGGAGGACTGTTGCAGCTTTCAACTCTTGAGAAAGGCTTTATATTCAAGAGTTTTAATTTACTCAAAGGGGAATCAATTACAATTAAAACTAATGGACTATTTGTTTTATGTAGTGGCTATTATAATCTTTATTCAGCTGTTGCACTTTTGTCACCAACATCCAAAAAGATAGAATATATTGCAGGGAATAAAGAATATGTTGATGGAATACTATTTGATTTTCAATTTAATGACGACAGAAGTACCACACTTATTTCTAAAATTCAAGGTATTGAAAGTAATAGGGTTCCCTTTTTTATTGCGTATCAAAGCCTGTTATAATGAAAATACTATAGCATATAGCCCACTATACTAGCGCTGTGGGAGGACTGGTGGCACAAAATACGTCTCTAACTATGCAGAATACGTTGGCCATTAATGGCTTGAGATATGAGCCTGATTTGCAAGCTGGATTTTTTAAAACGGAATTAAGGCTTCAAAACAATGGCAATTCAACGTGGTATGCTAAAGCAAAGATTCTTTCTTCATTTGGATGGGCAGGCTCTGCTAGCTTCTTTTTAAATGCTGATGCTCCGAATAATCCTAATAGGCTAAAATTATTAATACCTATAGTAAGCCATAGTAAGTATTTCGGTTTAGGTGCAACATATGGGAATGCAACGGTCAGATTTTTTGTAACTTTTGAAGATGATGGTAGAACGACCGTATATTTTAAATTTTCGGGTACAGTGACATTGGCAATATTAAAAAGTAGTAATACAACATCTTTTGAAATTGTTAATGAACCATCAGGAGCTACATGGGTGGTTGCTAATGGAAATCTTTCTAATATTTAAGTCAATAAAACAAGGCTTTCCTCGTGGTGGGAGAACTGATGTCGAATTTAGGGCTGTTCCCATTCATGAAAAGAGGCAGCGGAGTTATTGATCTAAATAGTATTAACGCATCAGGAATATATTTATTAAATAATAATTCTCCAAATAGCTCTATCTCATTTTATTGTATTCTTTGTGTATTTTCATACGATATTGATAAAGTGCAATTAATTTTTGGGTTAAATGAACCGCAAGAATTATATTACCGATCTTATAGACCTTATGACGAAAAATGGCTTTCATGGAGAAAAGTGCAAACAATATGATTGACATAAATCCTCTCACTTAACCGATGTGGGAGAACTGATAGGGGATGTGTCAACAAAAAAAGCAGGATTACAATCTAAATCTCTTGTGACTAGATATATGTATTATGGCCCAGAGAATGTTTATTTACGGATAGCTAAATTTAATAATGGTATTTATGGGGGAGGTAGTTTAATTACATGCTATGTATGTTGGAATACTCCTACGGTTTATGGGCCTGTTTTATTCGTAGGTTATAAAGGCGATATATCTTATGTAAATATTGCGAATATATCAAAAAAACAGACGATTCTATTTTGATAAACAGACTGGCATATTATATGCAAAAATGGATCCTTATGCAGTGTTGATTGTCTCAATTGAATTTTATAATGGCTTAGATGATATATACTTGGATAAAATTAACACCTTAGATACCAGCAATATGAAGGAAATTGTAATATAACAAATGTAATGAGAGAAATATAGCTTATGGGGGGGGGGAGGACAATCCTCCCACTTCGGAACGAACGGCACGAATAATGTTTATTCTGTTCATAAACCTCTCCATGGAGTCCATTTACGTTCGTTTTCAACTACGCTAGAAGAACGATATCTAACTAATAAATTATTTGTTATTTGCCTAGCTTCTTGAATAATGTAACTCACTCCTGCATAAACGACTAAGATTCCATAATCGTTACCGGGTGAGTTTATAGATAAACTTAATGATGTGTATGTATAAATACCAGATTTAATCACATTATTAAAATCAATAGTACTATCTAAAACTCCCCTGCTCATAAACGGGAATAGCCCTAAATTTGACATCAGTTCTCCCACTTCTTAATAAAAATAATAGTCCCAAGTCCAGAGTTATCGGACTATATCCTTATATCTTTGTTATGTTTTAATATGCAACTTCATTTTTTAATTCATAATATATTTTTGATTGTATAGTATCCCTGTCGTGAGATAGGGGCATTTTTTTATCTATCCTTTTGCCATTTGTGCATAAAGTATGCACCTTTGTGGAAAAATGGATAAAATCAGATACCGACTCGTCTACAACAGGCAAAACACTCTAAACCGACAAGGTACAGCTCTTGTACAAGTTGAAGCTTACTTAAATCAAAGAAAAATCTACCTCAAGACAAATGTGTATTTAAAGCCAGAATCTTGGGACAAGAACCGAGCGCAAGTCTGTAATCATACGCAAGCTGAGAAACTCAACACAATGCTGTATGAATACATCCTGTATCTGCAAGGCATAGAACTGGGATTTTGGAAACGTGGAATACCGGCAACTCTCTCACTTTTGAAAGATGCTGTAAAAAAGAAAAGTGCAGTCAATACTACATTTATTTCTTTTGCCAAATCGGCGGTCAATAATTCAGATAAAAGGCAGTCTACTAAAGATAATCTACATACTACTCTAACTGTTCTGCAGGATTTCCGTTCCGGATTAGACTTCAAAGATCTCACATACACATTTCTTCGTGACTTTGAACAGTATCTACGAGAGAAGGGCAATGCGATCAATACGATAGCCAAGCACATGAGGCAGCTCAGAACCCTGATAAATGAAGCGATAAATCAGGGCTATATGCATGCCGATGCTTATCCATTCAGAAAGTACAAAATCAAACAGGAGAAAGGGAAGCATGAGTTTCTTACTCCAGATGAATTGAAAAAATTGGAAACGGTTGAAGTAGAAGAGAAGTCAACGCGTCATGTGTTAGATGCCTTCTTGTTTTGTTGTTATACGGGTTTACGTTACTCTGACTTTTGCCAGCTTACCCCCGACAACTTTATCAAAATTAGCGGCAAACGATGGCTATATTTCAAATCTATCAAAACCAATACGGAGATCCGGCTACCATTACATTTACTTTTCGATGGAAAGGCGCTGGCTGTTCTTGATCGCTATCCGGATGTCGGGAGCTTCGCTGCTTTACCTTGTAATTCAGAAGTGAATAAGCAGCTTCGCCGCTTAGCGACCTTGGCAAAGATCAGCAAGCATTTTACCTATCACACTGCACGCCATACCTGTGCTACTTTATTGATCCATCAAGGTGTAGCTATCACAACAGTTCAAAAATTACTCGGACACACTTCGGTTAAAACCACTCAGATCTATTCAGAAGTGCTTTCGAGTACCATTGTCCGGGACTTGAGAAATGTTCAGAAGAAGAAGAAGAGAAAAGTAAATTTGTTTCCCAATAAAAGTTTAAGTTCGTCTGATTTTATAGAGAACCAATAGATTCTATAGTTCCTATTTGCTTTCTATTAATCTTGTAGGATAATGGTCTGTTTACGGATTGATGAATCAATAAGTGTTTGATAAAACGAATTAGTATCCTAGAGAGTTAAAAAGTTTAGATTTACTCCTTGCATCTTGATTATTTTGCTTGAAAAAAATTGATATATGACTATTATTTATATATCTTTGCAACGTAACCAAGAGCTTGGTGGCAACCTATGTTGTCGCTAGGCTCTTTTTTTATTGCCACATTTAGAGTTTTGGTAATTCAGCAACAGCGATATAAACAGATAGGAATAACTTTGAGGTGGTATATTTTAAAAATAAAAAAATCCCGGCAGACCTTCACAGGCTTACAGGGACACAAACTTATTTTTTAAATAATTGACGCAAAGGTAATATTAATAATTGGAAGCTTGGTAATAAATGAAAGGAATTGATGAATTATTTGTTGTTGCGTGGATGCTGTTCGGCATCCTTCTGACACCGTTGTTTTTTATAGGCTTCGACTTGTGGGCAGGGGTCAGGAAGGCAAAACAGCGTGGAGAACCTATTAATAGTGATGGGTGAAAAAGAACAGTAAACAAGGTAGCGAAATACTATAATGCCCTTCTCGCTCTTGTTGTTGTAGATGGTATGCAGATAGCCGGAGTGTGGTATCTTGATAATTATTACGAGTACCATATCCCTATTTTCCCTTTTATCACATTGCTGGGGGCTTTCGGAGTAGCTGCTATTGAGGTTAAATCCATCTACGAAAAAGCAGACGAGAAAGAACGCAGAGAAATGAAACAGGTAACTATGTTAGCTGCTGAAATCGCAAAGCACAAGACCGAACCTACAGAGATCGCACAGGCTATAATAGACTATATAAATAAGGATAAGGAGGAAAAGAAATGAAGTACTTTACAATCGCGGAATTATGCCGGTCAAATACGGCAGATCACCTAGGAATTAACAACAGATGCTATCAGGAACACGTAACGGCTCTGACTGCATTAGTGGATAACGTGCTGGACCCGTTGCGCACATGGTGGGGCAAGCCCCTCATTGTGAGCTCAGGTTATCGCTGTCTGGAATTGAATGCGGCGGTAAAAGGAAGTAAAACCTCTCAGCATATGAAGGGTGAAGCTGCCGACATTGATACCGGAGACAGGCAACAGAATAAACTGTTGTTTGAATACATCAAGGAGAACCTGCCTTTTGATCAGTTGATCGATGAGAGTAATTTCGCGTGGGTGCACGTCAGCTACCGGAGTGATGGTAATAACAGAAAACAAGTATTGAAGCTATGAAAGCTCTGATCTATCTAACCATTTCGATCATATCCTCGATATGGTTGTGTTCCTGCCGGACGAAGTATGTACCGGTAGAAAGCGTGAAGACGGAAATAGAGTATCGGGATAGGTTGCAGCGTGATTCTATTCATGTGCATGATTCTACCTTTATATACATTAAAGGTGATATGGTATTTCGCGATCGCTGGCATACGGAGTATAAGGACAGAATACAGACTGATACTCTTTTCATCGAGAGGACGGATAGCATTCAAGTTCCCTATCCTGTTGAACGTGAATTATCTTGGTGGGAATCCATTAAACAGGAGATTGGCGGCATCGCCATTGGTGTGATTGTAGCTCTATGCTTTATAATAGTGCGGCTGATCCGGAAGAACAGAAAGAGATAGTTTATTAATTAAAACTTTGGATTTATAAATTATGGATGCCCCGGCTTGTGATAATTCGGGGTATCTCATTGTTTTACAGGTCGTAATCAAATGATTATATTTCTACGCTTTATTGTGCAGTTCTCAGTTTTACATTGATAGTATAACTATAACCAGGTTTAAAATCTTTCGTTATTGTTGTACTCCTTGTTGTCTGATTATCATTAACTTCATTAAGATATAGATCATATGTTGTTGCATCGTCTCTAGGGATAAAAATGCTGTAAGGTGAAAATAGCTCTCTTGGTTCATAAATAATGAAAGAATAGTGAGGATCTCTAGCAGACATGATGAGCGAAGCATATACATCTTCAACAGTCTCTACTTTACCCGAAATAATGTCAACCTTAGCACTAGCATATGAATAGTCTTTTAGCATGGCAGTGAATGACATTAGGTCTGCGTTAGATTCCATGTGTATTCTAACCCTAGAAAATAAATGTTCGAAACGTATAATAAACCTCTCGCTTTCTAAACCAAAATCGGGTCTAATTATACCAGTATCATAGTGCATTACATCTCTATCATAATATTCAGTATTATTCTTAGTATCAATGTCTACATTATCTCCTACTTTTAATGTCGTATGAGGAATTTTAGTCGTACTATTATAGGAATAGAAGATGACTCGCACATTCACATTGGGAACCCTACAACATAACTTTCCACCGCTATCTGTACGTAACTCTTGAATGCTGTAAATGGTATTTGACTCTGTAATCACGATTGCTAATATATATATGTCACCATCAACGAGAAGATAATCACGAGAACTTGCTGTTTTATCCAGTTCTACAACGGTTTCCAGAATCATGCCATCTTTAAACTTTTGATATATGGTATCCGTTTTTTCTATATCTGCACGCGACAGTTCGTCTGGTCCTCCTTTTATGTTTTGAGAAACATTAAAGGCTATAATTCGGTTTTCGAATGCATATTCTTCTTTTAAGTCATTATTATTGCATGATGTAAGTGAAGTACTTGCCAGTAATAAAAAAGTAAAAAAAATATTTTTGAAATATTGCTTTTCCATATTATTTTATAATGAATTTGTTATTTATTGCATTGATTTATTAATACAATATTAAAGTATAATATCATAATCAGCGTCCACTTCTTCCCTCTCCCATATATGCATTACGCCACCATTATCCTCTCCTACCATTATGCGTGATCCTGCTGCAATTACTTGTTTCAATATCACCTGTTGTTTATTTAAAGCAGGTGCCTCATAAATTTCTTTCTCAATCTTTTTTTATTCATACTTATTTCATTGTTTAATTTAGAAACGTCTTTCATTTATTGTTCATTGCGTGTTATCACCGCACGACTCAGCCGCGGATCATCATAGAACATATTATCCACTCCACCTTTGTGGTCTATTCGAAGTTGAGAAGAAGAAACGCCGTATTCATTCACTAGACAGTCATAAACAGCCTGTGCACGCTCCCGGCTCAGACGAGTGTTGACAGCATCCGTTCCCGTCCCTGCATCGGCATAACCGGTAATGGTATAAACAGCATTCGGGTCTGTAGTTTTGATTACTTTGGCAAGGAAACCAAGATTTACACGGCTTTCACGACTTAATTCACTCTTGCCCATGCCAAATGTCACTAAGTTAGGCGCAGCTACTTCCATCTTGCGAACAATAGTTTCAGCCTCAGATTTGTTTCCTTCGGCAATAGCCTGCTGAAGACGGGCAGTCTCTGCACTCATTGCATTTACCTTTTCCCGCAATTCATTCAGAGAGGCATTGTCATACATCACTACTGTATGGCTACGGTTCCAGTTACGCTTGGGGAATTTGTAGGTCACACCCACGGTAGCTGCAAAAAGACCTTCTTCCTTACGTCCACCCACTTCACCATCGAAACGGTCGTTCACCAACGTACCGCGAATATCCAGATTAATATCCAGAGCCGAAGAAAGACGGAAAGAGTTTAATATACCTACATTGGCACTCACCTCATTGGCGCTGGGGCTTTCCCACGCCCTCATCCATCCCAGTCCTATATATGGACTGCAATTCCAAAAGCGGGTTTCACTGTAACCACAAAATAAATTGGAAAGATTAAACAATACATCACCGTGAAGATTGAAGAAGTCGATCTCCTGTTCTTTCAGCCAGTATCCTTCCCATGGTTTGCCACTGATGGGCTTGCCGTTAGAGTGAACACCACTCTGAGTAGCACCTTTAACAGAAAGGCCACTATACGTCATGCGAACACCTACGCCCGGTGTAAACCATTTACCAACGGCTATATCTAAAGCAGGAGAAAGACGGTCACCAAAAGACATCTGTCTGCTGTGATCGCCAAAATACATTTGGGCGCCTCCGCCCACGCTTATAAACCAGTTATCCCAGAACCGGTTTGTCTCTACTTTGTGCTTATCGCTTCCTCCTTCATTGTTTCCAATGTCGTTGGCTTGCGCTTGTGCACTTCCGGCAGCCCATAGCATCAAGGCTGCACAAAGAAATGTTTTTTTCATTTTTGTCTTTCTATTTTTTATTGAAAATATTCCTGCTTTTTCACGGACTATTCCGGTTCGGCAGGATTGTCATATCTCTTTTATCATCTGTTTCTTTAGAAATTTTGAAAAATAAGGATTCTCTTATCTTCCCAGACCAGAGTCCTTTCTCTATGCTGCCTAGTGTTCAAGTCAGCTTACACTATATAAACTTCATATCTTCCCAGATATGTATTCTAAAGAAAAAAAATGAAGAACATTCTCTTCTTTTCTGTGCAATCAGAATGGCTGCCCACCGGCAACCCGGAGAATTTCTATTCATGTATAAAGAGGATATGCGATCAAATATGTACTAGAAAAGAAGCACTTTTTTGAAAAAAACAAAAAAACAGGAATAAAACACTATGATGATAGTATGACTTTTTGTGTTGAAGTCTATTATTTGTTGAATTGCCATTCATTATGTTGTTGTTAGCACCTCCTAGTATCTTGATTCTATTTGTTACGCCTTACTTATTGTGTCCTATATGGGTATCTTATAACAGGTAATTGCTACCTCTTAATTATTACCTTAGTATGATATTCTTATAAACTTCATTTCAAATTTAGAATGCTCCGACTTGTGAAAGTCAGGGCATTTTGTATTTTTGCAATCATTATACTAAAATTTATCACTATGGAAACACAAAATAGAATAGATGAAGAATTTCAATTGATGAACAAAAAAAGAAAGAGGTACTTTCGAATAGCTTTAGTTTGTGCTATCCTTGCATTGGCTATGCCCATAATATTAACCCAAAAGGAACTATGTATTATACCCTTAGGTGAGCCCAAAGATATAGGTAGTATTATTGGGGGAATTGCGACTCCATTCTTAACCTTAATAGCAATATGGTTAACTTTCGAAGCATTTTGGGTTCAGTATGAATCCAATCAGAATCAAATCAAAATCAGTCAGGAACAAAAAAAATATTAGTCTAAAACAAGAAGACGAAGCTTCAAAACAGCGGATAGATATAAAAAAGGAGCGTTTTGAAAACAAGTTTTTTAGCTTCTTAGACTTGTTGTATAAACAAGAGGCTAGCGCACGTATGGTAAATGTAGGAGATGCAAAACAAGTTTTTCATTTTATGTTTTATGAATTTAAGGCTATATATTATTTGGTACATATTTCCAAGGTCTATGAAAAATGTCAAAACAGAAAAAAGTATGAACAAGAACAAGCTTTTTATTTATTTTTGAATGGTGTGAGTAAATCTTCAATATCAAGGCTTTCGGAAACTTGCCCAAATATACAAAAAAAAGAAGATTAGAGAATTGAACGAAGTGTTTTTGA
>Ga0192245_10731_pt1 | contig 12022 bp, 12 predicted proteins | sample Koala_Koa27_M3_FD_131238 | JGI IMG/M metagenome (GOLD analysis project Ga0192245, IMG submission 131238) | Enriched cells from koala feces incubated with labeled cellulose particles, San Francisco Zoo, California, United States - Koala_Koa2-7_M3 ...
GAAGGATTATATATATCCTATGCACAGACATATAGGGTCTTATACATAAAAGAAATGCACCGTTTCAATGAAAATGTATATGTAACCGAAAAAGAGTGACGATACAGGAATAGGATTTAACCCTCTTTTTCTTTCTTTTCTTCCTGTGGGATCCGGAAGGCGGTATATACCTGCAACAGTGCGGCTACCGAAAGGCAAAGGATCCATTCATTATCCTCTGTCAGGATCATAAAGCCTCCTGTGATCACTAACAGGAAAGCTCCGAAGAGTTGCTGCCTGCGCAACCGGCGTATATTCCGGTTCGTTCCTTTGTAGGGAGTGTTGACTTGTGCCAGAGCCACCAGAGTAGCTCCCACTGTATATACATAAGGGGCATATACCCAGTGCGTGATATACACTGCGGCCCCGATAAGTAGCAAAATGGCTCCGGTGATAAAAAAGGCGGATAGCAGACGGTTCATGGGTATTAGTCTTCAAAAACAAAGATGTCCTCGTTGGGTTTCTTCATGAGATACTTCTCCCGGGCAATGCGTTCGATCGCTTCCGGATGGGTGGTGAGTTCCTGAAGCATCCAGGTACTCTCTTCGTATTCACTGCGGTATTTTTCAATCTCTTTTCGCAGTTGCTGTATCTCCCGTTCATAGTGCCACCTGCGGCTCCAGCTGTTCTCATCGAGGAAACCAATGATAGCCCCGAATACCAGCAGGGTGATCAGGTATTTCCGCCTGCGGATAAATAGCCAAACCGAACTCAGATTGTTCATAATCTCTTTTTTGGATGCTCTCTGCAAAGATAAAACTTATAAGTTTAAAATCTCTCACAAAAACTTTTTTGTGTACATTTGCACGAACTCTATTTCACAGCAGCATCCCGATTATGGAAAATTATATCGTTTCGGCCCGTAAATATCGTCCGTCTACGTTCGATTCGGTTGTGGGCCAGCAATCACTTACCACGACCCTTAAAAATGCCATTGCCACGCAGAAACTGGCACATGCTTATCTTTTCTGCGGTCCCCGCGGAGTGGGAAAGACGACTTGCGCCCGTATCTTTGCCAAGACCATCAACTGTATGTCACCCACGCCGGAAGGAGAGGCTTGTGACAGGTGTGAGTCCTGTGTCGCGTTCAGTCAGCAGCGTTCTTATAATATTCATGAGCTGGATGCCGCCTCCAACAATTCTGTCGATGATATTCGGCAGCTGGTAGATCAGGTCCGTATCCCTCCTCAGATTGGGAAATACAAAGTATATATCATAGACGAGGTACATATGCTTTCGGCATCTGCTTTCAACGCGTTTCTGAAAACCTTGGAAGAGCCTCCCCGCCATGCTATCTTTATCCTGGCTACTACGGAGAAACATAAAATACTTCCTACGATCCTTTCCCGTTGTCAGATATATGACTTCAACCGGATGGGGGTCAGTGATACAGTAGAGCATCTGATGTATGTGGCCGGCAAAGAAGGCATCACTGCCGAACCGGAAGCGTTGAATGTGATAGCGTTGAAAGCGGACGGAGGGATGCGTGACGCACTTTCTATCTTTGATCAGGTAGTGAGCTTCACAGGAGGCCATATTACTTATCAGAGTGTCATTGAGAATCTGAATGTACTGGATTATGAATATTATTTCCGGCTGACAGACTTTGTCTTGGGCAATCGGGTCAGTGATGCCCTGCTGCTTTTCAATGATGTACTCAATCATGGATTTGAAGGAGGACATTTCATCAGTGGGCTGGCTTCTCACTTCCGGGATATCTTAGTGAGTAAAGATGAAGCTACGCTGGTTTTATTGGAGGTCGGAGCCAGTATCCGCGACCGTTATCGTCAGCAGGCACTACAGTGTCCGCTTCCTTTCCTGTACCAGGCACTGAAACTGTGTAACGATTGTGATCTGCAATACCGGACCAGTAAAAATAAACGTTTACTGATCGAGCTGACACTGATCCAGCTGGCTCAATTGACTATAGAGGATAAGGCACCCGGATCGGGGGATAGCCCTGCGCAGGAAATAAAACCGGTATTCCGGGCAGCAACGAAGGAGCCACCCTCTTCTTCCGCACCTCTGTCGCAACCGGCTGCCCCTGTATCTCCGGTAGTACAGCCCGCCGTGGCTGCTCCTTCTACAGGTAGCACACCGGCTTCTTCTTCCTCCAAAGAGCAGGGCGCACCCCGTATGCCGGAGGCATTGCGGAGCGCGCGGCATGCTTCGGAGCAAAAGATACCGGTAGTCCGGAAAAGTAGTCTGGGACTCTCCATTAAGAATCCCCACAGAGAGGCGGAAGAGAAGAAAACGACCATACATCAGCAGCCACAACAAACTGAGCAGCCGCAGGAAGACTCTGTTTTCAGTGAGAGAGACCTGAATTATTACTGGCGTGAGTATGCCGGACAATTGCCGAAGGAGCATAAGGCAACTGCTATACGTATGCAGAACATACGACCGGTCTTGATTGCTGAAACGACATTTGAAGTAGTGGTGGATAACAACATCATTGAGCGGGACTTTATAGCCCTGGTGCCCGCCGTACAGGACTATCTGCGTACCCGTTTGCGGAACAGCAAAATTATCATGCAGGTCAGAGTGAGTGCTCCCAGGGAAAATGTAAAAGCATTCAGCAGGGTAGAGAAATTCCAGATGATGTCTCAGAAGAACCAGGCTTTGCTTCTGCTGAAAGAGGAATTCGGATTGGAACTCTCCTGAATTCGTACCTGTTTTTTAGGCTACTCTACAGAGGCTGTCTCCACATAGAAAGAATGAGGCAGCCTTCCTTTTAATTTGTAAGTTGACCTGTAAAGATCTCTTTGTTTGCTGTGTTTTCCTTCGGGAAAATGCCCTCAAACAAGGAAATTGTACTTGAAGAAATTTCAGACTGTAAGATGGCTGAAAATCAACCTCTATGTGGAGATAGCCGCTTTTATTTGCTGCTGCTTCCGGAGCAGATGCTTATCTGACAAAGCGATCGCTGAGGTGATCCGTATAGATGATTTCATACACACACGTTTTACTAAACCAATTTTATTTCGTTTTGTTCTTTGTGTATGCAAGACGAAAAAACAGCCTGTACATACTCTGGACGATCTTTTACAAGGGTTGCTTTCTGATCTGGGACTCCATTCTTTCGTGGTGAATATACTGGATCAGGCCATCTTATTGGTTGCTGTTCTGCTGGTAGCCATAGGAATCGGGTATATATTCAGAAGGTTCTTATTGAAGGGGATCAGTCGTTTGGCCAATCGTACCCACTACACCTGGGATGATTTGTTGTTGGAGCACCATGTCATACGTAACCTGTTGAAAATCGTACCGGCAATACTTATTTATATGCTGCTTCCTTTCTTTTTCAATGAAGAACGTGATCTGATCTCTCTGTTACGTAAATTCTGTGTGATCTATATTATCTTTGCCTTTTTGCTGGCACTCAACGGGCTGGTCCTGGCTATGTACGATCATTACAGGCTTAAGAAGATCAACCGGGTACGTTCTCTAAAAGGCCTGATTCAGGTATTGCAGGTACTGATATTCTTTATCGGTGCCATTATCATGATCAGTATTCTTGTCAATAAATCACCCAATGTGCTTTTTGCCGGGCTTGGAGCATCGGCTGCTATTTTCTCTTTAGTCTTTAAAGACCCTTTAGTAAGTTTTGTGGCAGGGGTACAGTTGTCTCTGAATGACATTATACGTCCGGGAGACTGGGTCACTCTGGCCGATCAGAAGACCGATGGTATTGTACAGGAAATAGGGCTCATTACGGTAAAGATCAAGAACTTTGATAATTCCATATCTACTGTACCCCCTTCGGTATTACTGACAAATACCTTTAAGAACTGGAGGGAGATGGTAGAGTCGGGCGGACGATTGGTTGTCAAACCTATCTATGTCGACAAGGCTTCTGTGAAACAGTGTACGCCGGAAATGCTGGATAAGCTACGCCAGGAGTTTTCGTTATTAAAAGATTTTTTGGCTGATCCTGCACAACCGCCTACCAATACTCAGGTGTTCCGTACCTGGCTGGAAAAATATCTGGAAAAATCTTCAGGCGTGAACCAACAGATGGAGCTGCGTGTTGCACAAATGGAGATCACCGACAGAGGAGTTCCTATTCAACTCTATTTCTTTTGCAGGAATAAAGACAATAAGGAATACGAACGCATACAATCGGACATTTTTGATTATGCGATTGGTGTATTACCCAAGTTCGAACTGGTTCTTACATAGGGCCGCTATTTATTGATTTAATTGTATACAAACCACGACGTTGCAAAAACTAAACTGGATGTTCTGTTCAGAAAAGGTATGGATAGTGTCCGTACCTTTTTCGTTGGTTGGTGTCCGGATGGTAACGGAGTATAAGTAACACAGAAAAGATCCGGATAAAGCAGGTAGAAAATATAGTATCGTGTGGGATGGGAGAAATAATCTTACCTGAAAAAATGACCAGGATTGGTAACCTAAGTGAAGAAAATGGGTAACCGGTGTACTGAGGCATGGTTACTAATAGACCTGCTTCAGTATATAGCTTGTATGTAGGGTAAAGTAAGAAAGAGTGACTCCTGTCCGGAGCTATTTTCTTTTGTAGAAAGTAAAAAGAAGATGAATATACTTTTTAGGAAATGAATTATTTTTTGACCGCCGCGAATGCTCTGTATGTATACATACAGGATGATCTTCAGCATAGCCGGAATACTTGGAGGTTTACATATACGCTATAGTAGATTGGTATCCGATTACTTAATGATGTATTGGTATATGGCTCTTTTAGATCCGGGCATACCGAATGAACTATACAGGTTGCAACACCCGGCGTTTGAAAAACAGGAGGAGATAAAAAAGCGGAAGACACGTTTATGCGGGCTTATATGCCCGAAGGGAAATAGATCTTTGAAGATATAGAACCTTCTTACCTGGAAGTCATCGGAGCATATGTCCGTAAATAAAGGGTAGGGAGATAGGTGTTTGGGGGCTGCGACAGAAGCCAGATCCATGATACACAAAAAGAGAAGGCATACACTCTGGGTACGCCTTCTCTTTTCGTGTAATGCAGATCCGTAATGCCTGAATTATTTTTACAAAGGGATCCTGATCTTCTGTCCCGGATAGATGCGGTTGGGATCTTTGATCTGATCTTTATTGGCTTCCATGATCTTGTTCCAGGTCATTCCCGGATATTTGGCAGCGATCTTGCTCAGACTGTCTCCGGATTTTACTTCATATACCTCTTCCTTGCTGTTAGAAGCAGTATTCGCATCCGTGGTATGGATATTCAATACCAGATCTCCGGAACGCATATCCGGATCAGTCTGATTGTAAATATCCCACATCTGATCCTTTACCGAAGCGGGGGCAGATCCGTCGATATGCAACACATTGTTCTCTTCTTTGATAGAGAGACCTTGTACACCGGCTTGCCGGGCATAATCGATCAGTTTGCCATATTTGTCCTGCACAGCCATTAGTCTACTACGGTTAATTGGTTAACGACTTTCTTGGCTCTGGCCTCATTGGCCACCTGCATCACGTGTTGCAGATCGTCTCTTTTTACTTTACCGGTCAGGATCACTTCTCCGTCACGTACTTCCACATTCACATCTTTGTACTTACTGTCTGTCAGATGGTTGGAGATGTTGTCCGTGATCACGTGGTCCGGATCGTAAGAAATAGCCGGAGGAGGCGCGGGAGCATTGACCATGATGTTGTTGTTGACAGACTTGATGTGATTCACGGCTTTGGCGGTTTGCTCAGCACCGATTTTATCTGTTTCGGAATTCACCGTACCGGTCAGAGTAGCTACTCCGTTGTTCACACTGGCGCTTACTTCCGGATAAGATACGGTCAAAGCGGAATTTACATCTTTCTGAAGGTTGGTATCGCTGGGCTTACAGGAGGACAGAGTCGCAAGAGCGAGTAAGCCACAGAAAAGCATTAACAATGATTTTTTCATTTTTTTCAGTTATAAGTTTGGTTTATATTTTTCAACATAAAAACACCATAAAGTGAAAAGTTGTTCATCAGATCAGAGAATTAACACCTTTCTGTTATAAATCTCCGTTTTCCTATGGTACAGAGAGCACAGATCAGGAAATATTCAGGGTGCGTCTGCTCAGTTCTATCTCTTCGGTGTGGCCGGTATTCTTTCCGGGCACATCGGATAGCTTCACCGCATACAGGAACCTGTCTGCCTGGTTTGCCTTTACTTCCGTGAGTTTGATCACCATATTCAGCGGAGTAGCTCCCACGTCGTTTGTGAAATAGGTGCCGATCCCATAGGCATCGTGAATACGTCCTCTCACAAATTTTTGTATCTCTTCTACCTTTTGCAGATTGAGAGAGTCACTGTATACAATGGTTTTTGAGGTCGGGTCTATCCGGTTTTCCCGGTAAAATTCAATGATCTTGTCTGTAAATTCCAGTGGATCTCCGCTGTCCCAGCGTACCCCATCAAATAATTTGGCCTGTTTCAACTGAAAAGAGTGCAGAAACGCATCGGTCGTATAGGTATCAGTGAGTGTGATCCCCAGACTTCCCTGATATACATCCGTCCAGGCTTCCAGTCCTTTCAGGTTGGCCGAACGATAACCGAAGATAGCTCCGTGATACATAAACCATTCGTGTGGCATGGTGCCTATCGGTATAGTATCGTACTTCATGGCCAGATACACGTTGCTGGTACCTTTGAAATATTCACCGGAATTTTCTTTCAGACACCTCACTACGGTATCCTGTACATCAAAAGAAAATCGCCGGCGCGTACCGAAGTCGGAATGGTCGGCTCCCAGTTCACGGAGTCTCCGGGATTTATCGATCGCTTTTTCCCCGGCCTATCTGGCAACAGTACCTGTCATCCGGAAATAGAGTTCCGAGATCAGTGCCATCAGAGGTACTTCCCACAATACAGTGCGGAACCAGTATCCTTCTATGACGATACGCAGTTCGCCTTCCTGCTGGGAAATCCGTACTTCCTCCGGGTTGTATCTGTAGCCTTCCAGAAAGTCGATGAAAACAGGATCAAAGAAATAACACCGTCTGGTGATAAAATTCTTCTCTTCCCCGGTCATCTTCAGTTTACTCATCTGAATAACCTCTTTTTTCAATGCTTCGGCAAATCCTTCCGGGAAGGAGGTTCCACCACGGTTCATAAACTCGTAGCGCACATAGGCCCTGGGATACAACCGTTGTATGGCCAGCATGACCGAGAACTTGTACAGGTCGTTGTCTGTAAAATGTTTGAGGATCATAACTCCGGATATAAAAATGAAGAAGGACTCTACCTTTGCAAGGACAATATTTATTTGTCACTATACCCGGATACAGTCCTTCTGATTGAGTGGTTCATAAAGGCAGGATCAGTTCAGTTTCTTTTTGATCGTATCCGCGCCTTCTTTCAGATCTCTTTTGGTTTTATGAGCATCTTTTTTCGCATCCTCTTTGAAGTCGTCCCAGGCATCCTCTACGTGGTCCGCGCCTCTGTTGAGTTTGTCACCTGCCCTGTCTGTGGCATCCCGGGCATCCTCTTTGAAATCATCCCACGTATCTTCTACACGGTCGGCTCCTCTCTCCACTTTATCGCCAGCTCTGTCCGCGGCATCTCTGGTATTATCTTTAAACTTTTCGTAGTTCTCTTTCGTATGTTCTTTGGAACGTTGGCTACAAGAGACTCCTCCAAGGAGGAAGAGGGCCAGACATACTATACTTATACTTTTTCTCATCTCTGTTTTCATTTACTTTATATATACACAGGTAATAGAATAAATACCTTTTCCCCATAGAAACAGACTGCATACTTTCTGCCCGACCTTCCTGAAACCCGCGGTGTGTATACAAAGCGTGTAAATCCGGTCTGGCCAGTCTGTATAAAAGCATTCTGTCTGCCGGAAGAAGCAGCATGGTATACCTTGTAACGGGGTAGCAGGCTATCTTTTCGGGCAGACAGAAAAGGCTAAAAACATACCCGGTTTCTGTTATCCGTAAGTGGATCAGAATCTGAATCCGTAACCCAGCAGGAGTACGGCAGAGTCGTCATCGGCAAACTGGAATTTAACTTCGGCATTGAGGTAATTACGTGTACCGAGGTTGTAAGTGATACCCGCACCTATGTTGAATGCGAATTTGGTGCTTGTATAAGATTTACCTTTTCCGTTGGAATCCGAATCTTTTCCGTAGAAATTGTTCTGCATACCGATACCGGCCAATGGATATACGGAGAAGCGTTCGCCCGGGAAATTGAATACGTAATGTGCGTTGATGTTCACATCCAGACCGGTTACTTTATCTTTCGGAAAGAAGAACATGACATCCGGAGCGATACGAATTTTGTCGGTGATGTTGTATCTTCCCTGTACTCCGAGAGTAAATCTTTCATAACTGGTCTGATAGCCCAGGTTCCCAAGCACTGAAAAATCGCCGATCTGGGCCGATGCACCTACTGTTGTGGCTATGAAAGCAATTAAAAATAAAAACTTTTTCATACATTAAAAATTTTAGAATGTTTAATTGAACTGTTTTAAAAATGATGATTGCAGGATCAGATCATTGCAAGCGGACTTACTTTTTCTGATACTTTTCCTATACATCCGTTTGAAGTATTCACTTATATTGTTTTTAGTTTATTCTCATTTATTATTTACCATACTGTCGGGCAAATCATGCGGTCTAACGGATCGGAGATCCGGTTATCGCTTCATCAGACCCGTTTATACCGGTTTCTTCAAAGAAACAGTCAGTTTAGTAATTTGTTCGTAGATCGGAAAAAATCTTCTGTAAAGTTAAGGAATGAAAGAGGGGATCCGGTTTGCGGAACAGTTGTGCGGAGAGATAAGAAAAAGCTATACAGGATGGATAAAATTAGCGAACAATCCGTAACATTCCTGAAAAGGGACTTTGTTTGTACTTTACCATGAGAAGAAACTGAACAAAAAAGAAAAAATCTTGTTGCAGATACGGAATCACCCTGTGTAGAAGACTACCGGGTAAACTATTTTAAAGAGAGAGGATCAGTCTGCTGTCTGTAACCTCTGACTAAAATAATTATAGATTTATATACTAACTTAAACTTAAACATTATGGAAGGATTAGGATTGTTATGGTCCATCATCATTGGTATTGCTGCCGGTGCTATTGCCGGTTGGATCATGAAAGGACGTGGATTTGGTATTTTGGTGAATCTGATCGTGGGTCTGCTGGGTAGTTTACTGGGCGGATGGATCTACGGATTATTAGGATTCAGCACCAGTAGCATCCTCGGTGTATTGCTGATGTCTGTGGTGGGCGCGGTAGTCCTGCTCTGGATAGTTTCACTTTTCAAGAGAAGTGTGTAACTGTTCGCTGTCTGTACACAGGGTGTGCGGGTGATCTGTGCGGAAATCGTCTGAACCATGGGTTACTGATAGCGGACGACTGTATACAGTCTGAAAATCACAGGAGGGAGTGTCTTGCACAGTCAGGTGGGGTTTTTGAAGGTTACCTTTCTGGCGGCAAGTGCTCCCTCTTTTCTTTTTCAGTGTGCGTAGGCTCAGTAAAAGAGTGGTAAACCCTTTGTTAAGAAAGAACAGATCCCGGAAGACACACTTTCCGTTCGGCAGATATAACCTTTACAAAGTAATACCCCCTTGCAGGCCGATCTCCTCCTTGAAAGTCCTGTCATGCGACACTACCCATAGAGCTCCCCGGAAGTCCTGTATACTACCCGCCAGTATTTCCATGCTGCGGATATCTAAGTTGTTGGTAGGTTCATCTAAAATCAACAGATCCGGAGCACGTTCGCTGACCTGCAGGCAGCAAAGGATCAATCTCATCTTTTCACCTCCGCTCAATTGCCCGCACGGCTTATTCCATACTTCCGACGGAAAAAGGTATCGGTTGAGTATGGTCTTCAGCTCGTTTTCCGGTAACTTCCTGTGATTGAATTCCTCTGTTTGTTGCAGTAGGGTCCGCGCGGGGTAGATCAGCGAATATTGCTGATCCAGATAGAGGTATCTGAAACCGCTACGATGGATCTCGCCTGTTGTTGGTAACAATTCACCTGTGATCAGCCGGATCAGCGTGGTTTTCCCCGATCCGTTGTCGCCTTCCAGTTGCCACCTGTCGCCACTGCAAAAGCGAAACGTCAGTGGTTCTTTCCAGAGCGGTTCATCCGCATAAGCAAAATTAATACCTTTGGCTTCAAGCAGTACTTTCCCTTTGTGCAGGTTGGAAGAGTAAATATCTGTTTTGAGGATCGCACTGTGAGCCAGAGATTGGCGTAGCTCTCTGATCTCCCCGGAGAGTTGTTCTATTTTTCCGGTTTGTTTTTCCTGCGATCTCGCACTGCTGTTTTCTGCCTGATCTTTCAGTGATCTCATCAGGATCCGTGGGATCCCTTTCTTCCGGTTGGCCTGTTCGCCCCGTACACGCTGCTTCTGCTTTCGCTGGGCCAGTTTTTTCGCGTGTCGTTGGGCCTGTCCCAGTGCGCTGTTTCTGGATTGTAATTTCTCTTCCATACTTTCCAGCCATTTGTCTTTTTGTGCCCGATAGAAGTCATAGTTTCCACCATAACGGATCAGTTTTTTATGAGTCAGTTCTGTCAGGCCGGGAAGCAGGTTCAATAGCTGGCGATCGTGACTCACAATCACTAAGGACGCGGAAGTATGCTGTACAAACCGGTAAAGGTTTTCTCGTCCCTTGCCGTCGAGATGATTGGTCGGTTCGTCCATCAGTACGATGTCCGGTTGATGCAGGTCTATGCCAGCAAGAAAGGTTTTTGTTTTTTCTCCGCCACTGAGCAGCGAGAAGGGGTGGAAGAGAGTGCGATAAGGGATCTCCCAGCGGTCGAGGGCTTCCTTTGCTTTTTCTTCGATGTCCCACTCCTCATTCAGCGTGTCGAAGTTCTCCTGAGCTACATTTCCCCGCAGGATCTCTTGCAACGCCCGTAATTTCCGGTCGATGTTCAACACCTCAGCCAGGGTCTGGTAGGCGTATGGATCAAAGTGCTGAGGCATATAATAACATGTTTCCGTACATTGGTAGAGGCCTGAGGAGGGAGAGAGCTGACCTGCCATGATGCGGAGCAAGGTAGACTTTCCACATCCGTTGTCGCCTGTGATAGCTGTTTTTTCGCCTTTATTCAGGATAAAATCAAGGTTCTCAAAAAGGGATTCTTTATCCGGATGGATATAAGAGATCTGCTTTAGGATCATACACATAGGAATAAACTATTAAAAAATGGGATACCGGAAATGATAGGAAGGTAGGGTAGCCACTCTTTTAGTTGAAGATTATGGTGTATATATCCTGTTCCCGGTGGGAGAGGAGAGAAACATATCAGACTACGGGCTACCTCAGGTGGTAATTCTCATTGGAGTAAATATGGGTTTCGGCCGCAAAGCTAAGAAATAATATCCGGATATCTTCAGGGTCTGTTTAAATTTTGTTTATTTTTTATTCAGGCTTGTTTACAGGTACATTTTTCTATTTCCGAAGTGATAAAGATAGTTACGATGTACGGATTAGTTCCTTCGCCATGACATCTTATGGAATGGTTTAGATTAAAATACGTTTACGATGTACGATTGTAAATATAGATATTCTTAGGGCATCATCTACTTGTAGGGACGGACGCATAGGTACGTCTCCATAGTTGCATCTCCATAGTTGCATCCGGAAAGATGGAAAGGGTAAAAAAGAAGACAGAAAAAAGAGTGAACCAACGGTCGGCGTAGTCAAATCTATCCGGATATATTTGTGAAAAATCAAACAGGATCTTATGCAAATAAAGAGACTATTTTTCATCAGGCTGGTTGGTTCATCTACCAGTACGAGTGAGTAGCAGATCCGGAGTTTCTTTATAAAACTTCTTTCGGGATAGTCTTTCATTCCAGACTATGCTCTTTCAACGACTGTCCCATACCGGAGGGATATTCTTTTTGCAAATCTGTTGGTATATACAGATGAGGGTTCACTTATGTGATCAGTTCACTTTATCTGTCGGATAGCTATTTCTACTCCTTGAACAGCAGTCTCACCCTTTCTTCTTTCCCCCTTGTTT
>Ga0192245_10733_pt1 | contig 11953 bp, 9 predicted proteins | sample Koala_Koa27_M3_FD_131238 | JGI IMG/M metagenome (GOLD analysis project Ga0192245, IMG submission 131238) | Enriched cells from koala feces incubated with labeled cellulose particles, San Francisco Zoo, California, United States - Koala_Koa2-7_M3 ...
GGTAAATGAACTCTATTTTTTAGAAACTCAAGAGAAATTATGTAAACTACTTTCTCCTTATCTGAATAAAGAGTCCGTTATAGAAGAATTATACCATACAGAAATGCAAAACATGCATTTATATGGTTATGGCGTAAAAGCTTTTATTTTATCCGTTTTGGAAACTGCGCTTCGTACCACAAAAAATCAAGTACCTGTTTCTATTTTAGAAGAGATTATCGAAATGGGTAAATGCCAACTCTCTCATCCGGTTGAATTATTAGATGGAGTTGAGAATACATTAAATGCTTTAGTTGGACGTTATCGACTCATTCTGGTTACAAAAGGAGATTTATTAGATCAGGAACAGAAATTAAAAAAGTCTGGATTAGAACATCTCTTTCATCATGTAGAAATTATGAGTAATAAGAATGAACGTTCCTATCGACAGTTATTGAACCATCTGGATATTCAAGCCGAAGAATTTATGATGGTGGGAAACTCATTACGTTCCGATATTCTTCCCCCTTTAAAATTAGGGAGTTATGCTATACATGTTCCCTATCACACAACATGGGAACACGAAAAAATAGATGAACCTATTATTAATCCTCGCTTTCACGTAGTTAATTCCTTATGGGATATCATTTTATTATTACCTTAATTGTGCATTCTCCTTTCCACTGAAAACATATCAAAATATCCCTTCTTCACAAAAAGCCTGTTTGTTTTTACAAATAGCCCATTCCTCAAAGGTTAGAGAGATAAAAATGGGTTAAAAAAGTCATAAAAAATGAAACTCTTGAAATACTTCAAGAGTTTTTTAAAAAGCGTTCAATATCTTTGAATCAGAAATAAAATATATAATAACTTTTTCCTAAACACAATTGTATACAAACCAAACCGATAGACATTACTTAAAACATTTATTTAAACAAGAAAGAAAAGGAAAGAAAGTAGAACAAAAAAGTAACGGTGCAAAGAAGAATTCTTCCTGCACCGTTTTCTTTTATTATACTCTATGTATTTCTTAGATAGTATCTGAATAATATGCCGCTGGTAATTTACGGCAATTATATTGAGATGCCATTACCTCTCCATACGCACCGGCAGAACGGAAAGCTATCAAATCACCCCGATGTGCTTTATTTAGTTCCACATCCTTACCAAAGACATCTGAGGATTCACAAATAGGTCCCACTACATCATAAGTCTCTATAGTTTCATCACTTGTTATATTTTCCATGCGATGATAGGCATCATACATAGCCGGACGGATTAACTCAGTAAACCCTGCATCTAAAACAGCAAAATTACGTGTTTCTCCCTCTTTTACATATAAGACTTTGGATACCATTGTTCCACACTGTCCTACAATAGAACGACCTGGTTCAAAATGTACTTTTTGTCCCTCACGTAAATTCAATAACTTATGTATTACTGCAAAATAGTTATCAAATGCTGGAATTGGTAAATGATTTGGATGATAATAATCAATTCCTAAACCACCACCAAAGTTTACATTCTCTACAACAATTCCACGCTCTTCTAATTCTTCCTGTATTTCATTACAGCGAATAGCCAAATCCTGGAAAGAAGACATATCTGTAATTTGTGATCCTATATGAAAATGAATACCTATAAGTTTCACATTTTTCATATCCGTCAATTGATCAATCACACTATTCAGGTGACTTTTATTTATACCAAACTTATTCTCTTTCTTTCCTGTAGTGATTTTAGCATGTGTATGTGCATCCACATCTGGATTAATACGCAAGGCAACTGATGCGATCTTACCTTTCGCTTCAGCTAATTCATTAATAACAGCAAGTTCTGCCGTTGATTCCACATTGAAGCAGAAAATATCATTATCTAATCCTAAGTTTATTTCCCAGTCTGCTTTCCCAACACCAGCAAAAACAATCTTATCAGCAGGGAAACCGGCATCCAAACTTGCCTGTACTTCTCCTCCGCTTACACAATCTGCTCCTAATCCATTTTGAGCGATTATAGAAAGAATACGAGGGTTAGCATTTGCTTTTACAGCATAATGAATATGATAATCATATTTACCTGCTTCCGCTTTTACAACGTCTAATGTTTGTTGAAGTAATTCAACATCATAATAATAAAAAGGCGTTTGAAATGCCTTTAATTTATCAATTGGGAAATTTCCTTTTAGCATATTATATAAAAAATAGGGAGGCAATTTTTAAATCACCTCCCTATATTAAGGAGGTGACACCTCCGGGTTATTACTTGTTGTTAAATAGGTGATCGCTTAATGCCTGTAAAGCTTTCTGTTTATCTGAAGATTTCACCAACAGCGAAACATTGTAATTACTACCACCATAAGAGATCATACGAACCGGAACATCTTTCATTGCATTTACAATACTTGCTTCAAATCCAATGTTATCCCATTCCAAATCTCCCACTACACATACAATAGTCATATCCTGATCTACTGTTACCGTACCATATTTCTTCAAATCTCCTACAATTTCATCCAAACGTTTTGCATTATCAATTGTAACAGATACGCCTACTTCCGAAGTTGTAACCATATCAATAGGAGTTTTATAATTTTCAAATGTTTCAAATACTTTACGTAAGAATCCGGTTGCAAGCAGCATACGACCACTCTTAATCTTAATAGCCGTAATATTATCTTTAGCAGCTACTGCTTTGATCTTACCTTTTTCCGTTTCATTTGAAATACGTGTACCTGGGGCCTGTGGTTCCATCGTGTTCAACAGGCGCACAGGAATATTATTTAATTTTGCAGGTAATATACAAGTAGGATGAAGAATCTTAGCTCCAAAATAAGCCAGTTCTGCTGCTTCTTCAAAATGCAACTGACGTACCGGAGCTGTTTTATCCACGATACGTGGATCATTGTTATGCATTCCATCAATATCAGTCCAAATCTGAATCTCTTCAGCATTAATAGCAGCACCAATCAAAGAGGCTGTGTAATCGCTACCCCCTCTTTGCAGATTATCTACTTCACCATACGCATTACGACAAATAAATCCTTGAGTGATATAAATATCCGCATCCTTTTCCTGTTCCAGCAAAGCCTGAAGTTTTTCTTTTATATAAGCAGGGTCCGGTTCTGCATTTTTATCCGTACGCATATACTCCAATGCAGGTATAAGAACAGATTTTACTCCACATTCCTGCATATAAAGATTTACCATATTAGTAGAGATTAATTCACCCTGAGCTAATACGATACGTTCTTCAAACAATGTAAACAGATCTTTGGTAAAATTCCGAAGTATGTTAAAATGATAGTCCAGTATCTCTTTGGCTTTCTGTTTATATTCATCTGTAGCATATAATTCATCCACATGTCCGGCATACTTTCGTGCCAATGTGTTGATGATTTCGTTTGCACCATCGGGATTCTTCTTATATAAATAATTAGAAATCTCGACTAAAGAGTTAGTTGTACCAGACATAGCAGATAACACCACAATCTTACGATCGCCTGTGATCAGTTTTGCTACCTCTTTCATTCTCTGTGCCGACCCCACAGAAGTACCGCCAAACTTTAAAACTTTCATTTTTTCTATTCGATAATTAATTTGTTATTCACTAGTTACCAACTGTCAAACAGTATACCTTTTAAAACCAAAACCGTACAAAGTTACATAAAAAATTAATCCACTACATCACTTAGACAAGCATTCTCACATTTTACTATACGTCCTGGAAAATTATGTACCAGAGTATAGTTATGAGTCGTCATAACAACGGCTGTTCCCGTCTGGCAAATATCATGTAACAATTGTACAATCTGATTACTGGTTTCCGGGTCCAGATTTCCGGTTGGTTCATCAGCCAGAATTAGTTTTGGGTTATTCAGTAACGCACGGGCAATTACAATACGTTGCTGCTCTCCACCGGATAATTCATGAGGCATCTTATAGCCTTTATTTTGCATTCCTACCTGTTGCAATACTTCGTCAATCCGTTTCTGGATGTCGGATTTCTTTTTCCATCCGGTAGCTTTTAATACAAATTCCAGATTCTTTAATACCGATCGGTCTGTGAGTAACTGGAAATCCTGGAAAACAATTCCCAACTTCCGACGTAAATAAGGGATCTCTTTTCTTTTTATTTTGCAAAGATTATAATCCATCAATAAAGCTTCTCCCTTTTTGATAGGAATCTCACAATATAATGACTTCAATAAACTACTCTTTCCGGAACCTACTTTTCCAATAACATATACAAACTCTCCATTATGAAGAGTTAAAGAGGCATTATGCAGGATAAGATTCTCATCCCGACTAATCTCTGCATTTTCCAGTTTAAGTAGTATTGTATCTTCCATTATTTTATTGGAATATAAAATTTATCCTTTATGTCTCTTAGCCAATTCTCTTGCCAAATCCTCAATACGTAATCCTTTGCTTGTAAGTAATACGATCAAGTGATAAATCAAATCCGATGATTCATAAATAAATCCTTCTTCTGTTCCATTTGTAGCTTCTATTACAGATTCTACAGCTTCCTCTCCCACTTTCTGAGCCATACGGTTTACACCTTTATTAAATAAAGATGTTGTATAAGACCCTTCCGGCATTTCCTGACGACGTTTTTCAATGAAATCCTGTAACTGTTTTAAAAACATTACATCTTCTACATTTTTCTCTCCGAAGCAGGTATCTTTACCTGTATGGCATACAGGACCAACCGGATTTGCTTTAATAAGTAGTGTATCATTATCACAATCCTGCATAATGTTTACTACCTGCAATATATTTCCGCTGGTTTCACCTTTCGTCCACAAACAGTTTCTTGTACGGCTAAAAAATGTTACTTTTTTTGTTTCTAACGTTTTAGCATATGCTTCTTCGTTCATAAATCCCAGCATCAATACCTTCCCTGTCTTATCATCCTGAATGATTGCAGGTACTAACCCATCACACTTACTAAAATCTAAATTCATCTTTTCTAAAAATATAATTATGTTTTAAGAGTATAGTATACACTATCTCATCTTACATTAATACCTTCTTTAAGCAAATAATCCTTCAAATCCCGAATACCTATTTCTCTAAAGTGAAATACACTTGCAGCTAATGCAGCATCTGCTTTTCCTTCAATAAAAGTATCCCGAAAATGTTCCATTTTTCCAGCACCACCTGAAGCAATAATAGGAATATGTAATGAATTTGCCAAAGTAGCCAATGCTTCATTAGGATATCCTTCTTTTACACCATCATGAGTCATACTAGTAAACAAAATCTCTCCGGCTCCTCTATCCTCAGCCTCTTTTGCCCACTCAAACAAAGATCTATCTGTTGGAATTCGTCCTCCATTCAGATAACATACCCATTTGTCTTCTTCCAGATTAGCATCAATAGCCACAACACAAACCTGACTACCAAAGTTTTTCGCAATATCCTCAATTAACTGTGGGTTACGAATAGCTGCCGAATTAATAGATACTTTATCTGCACCTGCGCTTAAAAGACGATCTACATCCTGAATTTCATAAATTCCACCACCAACAGTAAAAGGGATATTAATATTGGCTGCCACTTTCTTCACCAATTCGGTAAATGTTTTCCGACCTTCATGGGAAGCTGTAATATCCAGGTAAACAAGTTCATCCGCTCCTTGCTCACTATATTGAGCACCTAACTCTACAGGATCTCCGGCATCACGGAAATTTATAAAATTAACTCCTTTTACAGTTTTTCCGTCTTTAATATCCAGACAAGGTATAATTCTTTTAGCTAACATGGTATAAAGGTATTTAATGGGTATTTAATGGGTATTTATGTAAATCTCAATAAATCGTTCAATTGTATTCTTCCTTCATAAATTGCCTTACCAAAAATGACAGATGGAATCCTAGCTTCATTCAATTTTTCAATATCTTCTATGGAACTTACTCCTCCACTGGCAATAATATAGATTTCCGGAAATGCATCTTTTATCTCCTTATATAATTCAATAGAGGGCCCCTGCAAAGTTCCGTCCCGACTGATATCTGTACTGATCACTTTGGTGATTCCTTTTTTATGATAATCACCAATAAAAGGAATCAGCTCCATATTAGTTGTTTCTTCCCAACCACTTACAGCAATCATTTTCTCTTTTACGTCTGCACCCAAAATGATTTTATCACTTCCAAAACGGGTAATCCATGAAGTAAAGACTTCGGGATTTTTCACAGCAATACTTCCTCCTGTTATCATCTGTGCGCCACTTTCAAAAGCGATTTCCAAATCACCTTCCTGTTTAAGACCACCACCAAAATCAATAATTAATCCTGTGCGTACAGCTATTCTTTCCAGTATACGATAATTAATGATATGTCCGGCACGTGCTCCATCTAAATCTACCACATGCAGACGACGTATACCATGATCTTCAAACATTTTTGCAACTTCCAACGGATCTTCATTATATACTTTCTTTGTATTATAATCACCTTTGGTTAGCCTTACACATTTCCCATCGATCAAATCTATAGCCGGAACCAGTTCTATCATAATTTTTATTTATCGTATTATAAGTTCAAAAAGTTTTTTAGAATCTTTTCTCCTACAGAACCACTTTTTTCCGGATGGAACTGAGTAGCATAAAAATTATCCTTTTGTAAAGCAGCACTAAAAGGCTGAATATAATCAGTAGTCGCCGCGGTAAATTCATTCACCGGAACATAATAACTATGGACAAAATAAACAAATTGATTCTCTAACTCCTGAGAAAATAATCCATCTTTTACATTTGTAAGTGTATTCCATCCCATATGAGGAACCTTATCTTCATGTCGTTGGGGAATAAACAATTTCACATCCGTATCAAAAATATTAAAACAGTTTGTATTTCCTTCTTCAGAATAACGACACATTAACTGCATGCCTAAGCAAATACCTAGAACCGGTTGTTTTAAATCCTTAATTAACTTATCTAATTTATACTCCTGAAGATACTCCATGGTTGTACTGGCTTCACCTACACCTGGAAAAATTACTTTATCTGCTTTTGATAAAATCTCAGGGTCAGCAGTAACAATAGAGTCAATACCCAAACGCTTCAAGGCATAGTCTACCGAATATATATTTCCGGCATTATATTTAACAATGGCTATATCCATTCTTTTCAACACTTTATTAATCCGCAAAAGTAGCAAATTCTCATGACATTCCTGTAAATCAGGGATGAAAGAATAATGAATCTTCTCTTACTGCGTTTTTTTCTTATACAATTTATTAAACCAGCGTCCTACCCTCTCATAGGTCTGGGACTCACTATGTAACCAAGGATCTGAAAAAGAAATATTCTCTTCCGGGTCACCGTATTGATCCGGTACAAGAATCATTAAACTATTATTATTAAAATACTGTGATATCTGAATAGGTAAACGATCAAAAGATTTATCATACGACACAAATCCACGACGTCCGGTTACAATTACCAGTAAATGATCGTAACTTAAATCTTTAGTTACAAGTAATAGATCATCCCAATTATCCAACTCCAGATACTCTCCTCTTACACCTGAATATTTTTGATGTATATATCCCCGTAAATATTTCATTGTATTTGGATGAGCATAAAACTGCATACGTATTCCCAATTGCAAACCCATCCGACAAAGACGTTCAATCCACTTAAAAAATCCAGCCTCATACTCTGCTTTTGGAGGAACAGCAACAACAATTTTCCGTAAAGTATTAACAGGCATTAAAGATTTGACAATCATTATCTGACGATACGTTCCTTTTAATAAATTCTCAGTCAAAGAACCAAGAAATGTATCCACAATAGAAGCTTTTTTATGTAAACCAATGATTACTTCCGAAGCATTATATTCTTTCAAGGTATGAATAATACCAGAAGCAATGCTCATATCGAAACGAATAGCCGTATCTACTTTTACATCGGCTGAAGCTCCTATTTTTACAGTTTGTTCAAGAGATCGTTTACTTCTTGCCAGACTTGCATCTGAATCATTATTGTCATTGATCACACTTAAGGCAATTATTCCATCTTTTCGCTTAGAATCTTTCATTAACAATGCCATTCCCATCAGGTTCTCTATTGTTTCAGGATTAGCTATAGGAATTAAGATTTTCTCTTCTTCTTTTGGTTTTTCTACTAATCCATCTAATTCATCTGACGTTATAATATTACGGGCCGCTCTTTCAGTAACCAATGAACTGATTATACAAGTAAATAAAATCATGACTACTGTACCATTTAATACATCATCATTTAATAATTGAACACCAGGTGATATTTCTATTTTATTTCCAATTAGAACTGCTGCTAAAGTTGCTGCCGCCTGTGCATTACTCAAACCAAATATTAATGAACGTTCATTCCGTTGCAAACGAAAGCACTTTTGAGTCAACCAGGCAGCAAGCCATTTACTAACAGTGGCTACAATTGTCATTACAACAGCCACTTTTAAAGCTTCTCCTCCTGTAAATAAAGTCCGGACATCTATTATCATTCCCACCCCAATCAGAAAATAAGGAATAAACAAAGCATTTCCTACAAATTCCAACCGATTCATTAAAGGAGATAGATTGGGTATCAAACGATTTAAAACCAATCCCACAATGAAAGCACCCAAAATACCCTCCAAACCAGCCAACTCAAAAAGCCCCCCTCCTAAGAAGACCATCGCCAGCACAAAAATAAACTGCATTATATTGTCGTCATACGTCCGGAAAAACCAACGACCCATACGAGGAAGAAAATAGATAAGGACAAAACAGACCAAAGCCACTTTTACACATAAGGAGATCCAAAACATCTGATTGATCTCTCCTTTATACATCCCTGCAATAACTGCTAAAACAAGTAATGCTAATACCACCGTAATAGCTGTCCCTCCAATGGTTATACTAACACTTCTCAAACGAGATAAACCATACCGACTAACAATAGGATAGGCGATGAGTGTATGAGAGGCATACATACTGGCAAGTAACACAGATGTAGTAATAGAATATCCTAAAAACTCCATACTACTCCATATTCCTAAAATCATTGGTATTGAAAATGTAAAGAGACCAAAAACTAACCCTTTGACACGGTTTTTCTTGAAATCTTCCATATCCATTTCTAAACCTGCCAGAAACATAATATAATAGAGACCTACTTTACCAAATAATTCAAAACTACTATCTCTTTCCAGTATATTTAATCCATCTGTACCAACCAATACACCAGCCAGAATCATTCCGACTATATGAGGTATACGAAGACGTTCCAATAACATCGGAGCAATTAAGATAATCATCAAAACCAGGAAAAATATCCAAGTTGGATCTGTTATAGGTAAATCTATATCGAAATTCAGCCAATTACTCATCAGGGATATATTTTTAATCTTCCACAAAGATAAAGAAAAAAAATGAGACTACTTTCCCAAGTAATCTCATCATGGAATCTTTCCGAAAAAAGATTCTGTTTTGTTCTTTATTACCAAAAAGAGTCACTAAAAGCTTATCTTTTCAGTTTTAAAAAACCTGTTTAATTTAAAACCAAAAATGGCCAGGACTATTTTCACAAACAACCCTGACCTAATACTATTATGAAATTAGTAAATTTAAAAAGAAAAAGTTCTTCTCTAAAGATATTTTCCTCATTTAATCAATCAGTAGTTATCCTATATTGTTATTATGTTTTATACGATTTTTGAAAGCTCCGTATATTTTATTTACATAGTGAGTAAAAAGACATATCCGAAGACTTTTCTTCGATCTTCTTTACCCGAATCTCCAAAGTAACTATTTTTCCTCATCTATGAATTAATGACTAAACTGCATTAACTCTAATACAAATATAAGCTACTCCAATCGAAAATCCAAATAATACAGACCGTTCAAAATATTTATTAACTTAATTAGAAATATCTATTCCTTAAAAACTCAGTACAAATATCCGAAAAGTATATCTAACTGCCGAATTATATAAATACACATTATTGTTTTTTAACAAAACATTAACCAAACCCACTATTTTTCATACTGTTTTAACAACAATAAGCCATAGAATAAACAAACTCAGTATTACCTATAAAAAAGTACAGAGACAAAAATATTAGAAATCAGACTATTCTATAAAAAACAATTATTAATTTGAAAATATTCTCTACAAACGTTTGCAGAAATAAAAGAAAGGACATATCTTTGCATCGCAATTCAGAGGAAATGCATCGCGAGACATTCGCAAAAAGAAATTTGGTGTGGTAGTTCAGCTGGTTAGAATACCTGCCTGTCACGCAGGGGGTCGCGGGTTCGAGTCCCGTCCATACCGCAAGAGGGGGAATAACGAAAGTTATTTCCCCTCTTTTGTTTTAGGCATACACCTAAATAACAGGGAGTTAAAGATGTTTTGTAACAGGTCATTAAATATCTTCAAAATATCAAAAAAGTAGCTTTGTGATACACTGTGTGATACCAAAATTTTAAACCTATGACTTATTTTCCTATTTTAAAATTCACCTTTTACAGGAGAAAGCAAGTAACTAAAAAAGTAGAAGTACCGGTTTTAATTGAAGTTTACTTTCGCAGATAACGAAAGTATATACCAACGGAAAAGTATGTGTTCACCAATGGAGTGATAAAACAAAGTAAAATCCCGGAAGGATAGCAACCTATTAAATGAACAGTTAGACAATTTAATACGTCCTATTCAGAACTGGATAAAAACTCTCAAACTTAAAGATGAAGAGTTTACTTTTAAGAAATTAGAAAAGTTTCTTACCCAGCAAAAAGAAACTGATAATTTTTTAGAGTTTATGTTTGAAAGGATTCAGGTAAGAAAGGTAAAGCCAGGAACGAAACAAAATCATTTAACCTGTCTGTCTGCTTTAAAAAAGTTTGGAAAGATAGAAACTTTCAACGATCTTACTTTAAGGAACGTAAAACTCTTTGACGATTTTCTTCATAAACAGGGATATGTACAAACTACCGTTCATAAATATCATAAATCACTTAGAACGTATATTAATGAAGGAATGTCTTTAGAAAAACTTTCCCTTCATCCTTACCTTACTTTTAGAGTAAAAAAAGGAACTTCCCAAAAACGTAAATATTTGACACAGGAAGAACTTAATAAACTGATTATAGCAGAAATGGACAATCGCTCTCTTGAACAGGTAAAAGACTGTTTTCTTTTTAGCTGTTATAATGGTCCATCGCATATTGATCTGAAAAACTTTGATGTAAAAAAAATCATAGAAATAGATGGAAAATATTTTTATGAAGATAACCGTATAAAATCGGGGATCAATTATAAGATTGTCCTTTTAACTCCTGCAATGGATATTTTAAGAAAATATAACTTTAAACTTCCCGTAATCTCTTTAACCCAATTTAATATGCGCTTAAAAATAGTGGCTTTACATGCAACAATAAAGAAGAATTTAACCAGCCATATGACAAAACATTGCATTTATTCTTTTTAGTTAGAAAAACAAATCTTGATAGGTAATAGGATGGAAATGAGATAAACTCTTTTTTTGTCTTATTTTGCAGTCGACGGTAAAGAACTCTTTTTAGGGAGTAAATATATAATAGTATTTGATTGATAGATGGGGCTGTTGTATTTATTTTTGGCGGAGGTATATTTTGTTTTTTTAGAGAAGGGTTTTTAATTTTCTCTTTTTCTGTCTTATTAAAAAACTTAATATCTTTGAGAAGTTTATTTATCTGTGTTTAATCTTTAACTTTATATGTTATGGAATATGATGTGTTGTTTATGAGGATCAGGGAACAACTGAAGGAAAAATATCCGGAGATTACGGATTTTTCTTTGATGATTGCCGACAGGTTGGGGATGGACCGCAGAGGAATAAAAAGGAGGCTGAATGGGGAGATTAAGTTTAGCCTGTCTGAAGTGTTTGATATAGCACGGGAATTTGGGCTTTCGCTGGACCGGATGTATGAACCTAAGGATCATACGCAGAATTTTCTGGAGTTGT
>Ga0192245_10569_pt1 | contig 11920 bp, 10 predicted proteins | sample Koala_Koa27_M3_FD_131238 | JGI IMG/M metagenome (GOLD analysis project Ga0192245, IMG submission 131238) | Enriched cells from koala feces incubated with labeled cellulose particles, San Francisco Zoo, California, United States - Koala_Koa2-7_M3 ...
TGTACGTTACACTTTGTGGGAGATTTGGCCCCGATGAAGGAAGCGTAGTGGGCTACGCTGACTGAATTGGGGCCAAATATGCCGCGAAGTGGGGCGTGCTTTGTCCTAAGGGGTACCGGGCAGAGCCTGGGGGATTCCTTAGGGCAGATGGCGGGAATGAATTTTCAAACACGCTCTGGGCCTCCTCCAAAGTTCCTGATAATATTCTGCCGCCTGCGGTGTCTATTTCCGGGTGTTTTTCTGTAAGCATTTCAATTAAATGTTTGCCTCTCTTTTGCGAGGCCCTGGTAACAATACAAGTATTGTGGTTAGAAAAAATTGCAACATGCAGGCAGTAGCCTGTTCTATTTTTTGTGTTGAATATATCAATTAGATTAATAAAATAAGCACCGATTAAACCAATAAGCACCCCCATTGCAGCCATTGCTACCCCAGATACGATCAAAGCATTTCCGCCTGATATTCCAATCTTTCCCAGACATTCAAGGTAACCATTTGCGTAACGCTTTTAAATGCTCTTTTCCCGCATGGATAACTTCTTTTTGAAACCTTCTTTTTTCTATAATATATCATATAAAGCGATATACGCTTCCAGCATGTAATTAATGATGGAATATATGTAATTTCTGCGAGTACCCTCAGTGGACAAGGGGATGGTAAAAGACGGAACAAAAAAGAATACGTGATGAAATAATCCAGCTGATCTATTGGTGGTTTCGGGCGGATTTGGAACTTGCACCCTTAAGAAACGCGCTGCCAGGCGCAATACAGCAAAAAACTCCTTCCTGTTTCCATCCCAGGAAGGAGTTTTTCAGTGATTTATTTCATTCTTTCGCCATGGTAATACCGCTTTACTGCCGGATAAATATCCAGGTAACGTTGATACAGCACGTCATAGAAAGCTGCCCGTTCCGGATCCGGCTTATAGGCAACTGAGCGTTCCCTGCTCTGGAGGGAATCTGTAAACTCCGAATACCCCTGTATCCTGCCTTCTGCCAGCAGCACCGCCGCCCCCAGGGCCAGGGCCGGGAGCATTTCCCCATCTTTGTATACATACACGGTCTGGTTCAGGATATCGGCCAGTATCTGATTCCAGACGCCGACACGCCCTCCGCCGCCTATGACGGATATGTTTTTGGGCGGAACCCCAATGCATTCTATCCCCTGCCTGATGGAAAAGGCCACTCCTTCCAGACAACTCCTTATCATATCTCCCTGCCCCGTGGCAGCCGTGATTCCCAGAAAGCTTCCCTTTACCAGGGAATCCATCACCGGAAACCTTTCCCCGTTGAGATAGGGGAGGAATACCACGCCTCCGCTTCCCGGTCTGCTCTCCCTCAGCCGTTCCTCCACATATGGGTAATCGATGTTCTTCCGGGAATCCCGTGCTGTAAACAGGCTGCTGATCCATTTATGCACATTCCCTGCATTGAGAAAGGGAACCACGTTGATATAGGCCCCCTGCTCCATTGCCGCCAGATTGAATATGCCCTCCGATCCCCTGGAAACCTCCCTGGATATGGTGGAAACCCAGCCTGAAGTCCCCAGGTTTATGTTATATTCCCCAGGGCGCCGGATCCCGCTGGCAAGGGTGGCTGCACCAGCATCCCCCACGCCTGCGTATATCCTGACCCCTTCGGCAAATCCCGTGGCTTCTGCCCCTTTTTTGCTCAGGGTCCCCACTGCCTGATGGGGATAATACAGTTCAGGCATGAGACTGGGATCGATTCCGGCAGCTGACAGGATCCTGCTATCCCAGGCGCCCAAAGCCATATTCATGGCTCCAGCCGTGGAGCAGGCCGTCATATCACCCACAGCCCTGCCAGTAAGCCGGAGAATAATATAATCTTTTGCGCTTATAAGGACCTTATGGATCTTCCCGTACAGATCAGGCTGGTTTTCCTTGATCCACATCAACTTGGGCAATGGGAGGGAACCGTCATAATGGTTTCCTGTGACAGACTCCAGATAGTCCGTTCCCATGCGCTCAATGAGTTCCCGGGCCTGGTCAGCAGCCCGGCCGTCTGAATACAAGACAGCATTTCCCACCGGACATCCTTCACGGTCCACAGGAATCACATCCTGCATCTGACCGCTCATGATGACTGCCTCCACAGGCGTCCCCTTGTCCATTGCCGCGAATCCCTTCGAGATCCCGCAAAAGGCATCAAACCAATCCTGTGGCCTCTGCTCCTTTTTTTCATTATCAAAGATCGTACTGATTGTTTTTGACACGGAGGAAAGCACCTCCCCCTTTTCATTGATCAGCACGCCTTTGACTGCCGTTGTGCCTATGTCATATGTGGCAATTGTCATTTGACGGATCCCTCCTTGCTGCAAGCACTTAGCGTGCCTGCTCCATAATACCGGCCAGCTCATCTATAAAATCGTAAAGCTCTTCCTGGGATTTGTTCAGTTTTCTCATAATCTCGGTTCCAATAATGGCCCCATAGAATCCGTTTTGTATCAGTTCCCTGACCCGTTCGCCTGAGCTGATCCCAAAACCCGCAAAGATTGTATTGCTATGGAACATTTTACCGTAATCCAGCAGTTTTTCATAGTCGTTTCCACTGGTTTGCATGCCTGTAGGACCGCTGTATAAACGCTGATAGATCATTGGAAATTCCTGGATTGTCTTTGTTATCTCATTAAAGCTGTCGTCACTGGAGATAAAACCAACCACGTCCAGACCATATCCGCTGATCTCAGCCTTTAACCGGATCCTGTCCTCAACCCCCATATTGGGGATCACCAGGGCATCAAATAATCCTTCCTCCGCCAGATTCCTGTAAATTTCCGTATGGATCAGGTCCTCCCTGTATCCCATAAGCCATATGGGAACTGAAACCTCAGCCCTAAGACGCCTCCAAAAATCCATGGCATGGCAAAGCCCTGTCCCCACGGTTTCATGGGCTTTTTTAATTACCTCCCCATCCTCGTAGGGATCCTTGGAAGGAAATCCTATTTCCAGTACCGGCAGCCCCCTGCGGCAGCACTCATGGATAATATGAAAAAAATGCTCCTCATCCGGATATCCGGCGGTTATGTACCCCACAAACAGATTCCTGTTGTCGTCTATACTTTTTTGCATACGCCTGCTGTGAACTTTTATCTGATCCATTACTTAGCGTCACCTCGTCCCAACTTCTGGGCAATTACAGCAACCACTATAATAATACCCGTAATAATATTCTGCATATAAGAGGGCATCTGCAGGATCGTCAGCCCGTTTGCCAGGATTGACAAGATGGCAGCACCCACAAATGTCCCCGCCACATTGGGGATTCCCTGCCTGGATACCGTGCAGCCGATATAGGCAGCGGCATAGGACTGGAGGAAATATCCGGCTCCCGCCGAGGTGTTGGCCGAGCCCACCCTTGACGCAACGGCGATTCCCGTTCCTCCTGCCAGGGCCCCGCACAGCATAAATGCCAGGATCTTATATGTCTTCACATTGATGCCCGCGATCTTGGACGCCTCTTCCCCTCCGCCGATGGCATACATTTTCCTGCCCGAAGGCGTATGCTTCATAAAAAATGCAAAGGCCAGGACAAACAGGATCATAAGCACTGAAAGGAAGGGGATTCCCCCTATCTTAGAAGTTCCCAGCCAGGTAAAGCTCTTTGGTATGTTTTCAAAAACAGTCGCCCCGCCTGTCAGCCTGTAGATCAGGCCGTCCAGCACTGTACTGATACCCAGTGTGGTGATAAAGGAGAGTACCTTGAATTTTGCCACAATGTATCCGTTGACCCATCCGATCACCATACAGACCAGGACTGTTAGCAGGAAGCTGGCTCCTACCGGTATGCCCGCCACTGCCATCAGGGCCGCCATAACGCCTCCCAGGCTGGCCATACTGCCCACGGATAAATCAAATTCATTCACCACCATTACCATGGTGGCTCCAATGGAGATAATGGTAAGAGCCGCCATCTGCCGGCTGATATTAATAAAATTCTTTAGGGTGAGAAAAGCGGCAGGCTTCAGAACGCCGAATATCATGATGATCACAAGAAGTGCGATTATGGTTCCATATGCCTGGGCCATCTGTTTAAAATCTGTCTTTTTCATCCTCTTCACCTTTCTTTATTTATCATAACAATAGGAAAGCACTTCATTTGATGTCAGGTTTTCATTCTTCAGCAGTTCCTTTGTGCATCCCCGTGACATGATCAGGATATTATCTGCCACTTCAAGAATCTCTTTTAAGTCAGATGACACATAAACCACCGCGCTTCCCGCCGCGGCCCGTTCCCTCAAAAGTTTATGGATTTCGTTGCGGGTCTTTACATCCACTGCCTGGGTCGGCTCGTCACACAGGAATACCTTGGGGTTTGTCATAAGCGCCTTTGCAAACACTACCTTTTGCTGATTTCCTCCTGACAGTTCAATGGCCCTCTGGTCCATCCCCGCCATCTTGATCTGAAGGCTTCCAACCCGCTCTGATACGGCCTGCTCCTCCTTCTTTGCGCTGAGCACCCCATGGCTGGAATATTCATCAATACAGGACAGGGTCACATTTTCCTTTATGCTCATGCTGCCGATCATTGCCTTTCCCCGTCTGTCCTCACAGATCAATACCATTCCTTCGCGGATGGAACACCCAGGTGACAGTCTCTCCATCTTCTTTCCGTCTATGGACACGGTGCCGCATTTGGCGGTCCTGTATCCATAAATACACTCCAAAAGTTCTGTCCTTCCACTACCGCCCAGTCCGAATATTCCAAGGATTTCACCGCTGTGCGCCTGAAGGCTGGCACGTTTGACGATCCCGTCTTTGGATGCCATCTCCCTTACCTCCAGCTGCACCGGCCCCAGTCCCCCGGTTTTATCAACTGTCTCTGCCTTCCACTGTTCGGTCATCAGGGAGATCAGTCCCTCTTTATCCACGTCCTTTGTGCCCACAACACCTGATTTTATGCCGTTTTTGAAGATGGTGATCCTGTCCGTGAGCCGGAAGATCTCATCCATCCTGTGTGTAACATAAAGGATGGATGTGCCTCTTTGTTTCAGGCGGTCAATGATGCCAAACAGGATCTCCGATTCCTTATCTGTCAATGATGCGGTCGGCTCATCCAGGATCAGCAGCCTGCAATCCGTCATCATGGCCCGGATGATCTCCAGGCATGTCTTTTGGGGCGGGCTAAGCTGTGAGGCCGCCTTTGTAAGATCAATCTCGATCCCCAGTTCCTGCGCCTTGTGCTGCACCCTCTCCTTCATCTGCTTCCAGTCAATGGTTCCCCCTCTGCTCGGATATTCCATTCCAAGATACACGTTTTCCACCGCATTAAACGCCGGAATCAGCACGTGGTCCTGATGTATGACATTGATCCCTATCTTCCGGCTGTCAGTGGGGGTATGGATGGCAACAGGCTGGTCGTTCCAGTAAACCGTGCCTTCATCCAGTGAATACACACCTGTAAGGATCTTGATCAGGGTGGATTTGCCTGCCCCATTTTCCCCAACCAGTCCATGTATCTCTCCCTCCTGGATATCCATGTCTATTCCCTTTAACGCATAGATCCCATTAAACTGCTTACTTATATTTTCTGTCCTTAAAAGCATGATCTTACTCCCTGCCAATGTGCTGGCGTCACTGTGCGTCTGCGTTTTCCTGGGTGATCAGTGTGGCCGGAGCATACATTTCCCCTTTTTCAATCTCCTCACCCTTAAAATACCGGTCCATCTGCTCATATACAATCTGGGCCATTCCCTCAAAATTCTGCTTTACCGTGGCCTTCAGGTTGGTTCCCTCTTTTACCAGGGAAATTGCCTGCTCATTCCCGTCCACGCCCGTAACCAGAACCTGGCTCCGGCCTGCTTCCTGCAGCGCCTGTGTGGCTCCGATGGCCGGCTCATCCCACGCAGCCCATATGGCGGTTATGGAATCCGGGTCAGGGTTGGCAAGCAGAAGGTTTTCCACAATATCCTGGGCGTCATTGATCGGCTGTTCGGCCGGTACATGCTGCTCTGTGATAAGTGTAATGTCCGGGTACTCCTTGATCAGATCATCAAATGCCTCACAGCGCTTTACAACTCCCGGATGAGGCCTGTGTGTGAGGGCGATCACGGTTCCCTTTCCTCCCATCAGGTCATCAAACAGATATTTCACGATCAGCTCTCCCATCTGGTAATTATCACTGGTCGCATTCACCTGCATTCCCTCAATAAATCCGCTGTCACATCCAAACACAGGGATCTCCGACTCAAATACGTCCTGAAGCTGGTTTGAAAGCTGCCCCGGGTCCGCGCTTACCAGCACGATCCCGTCCGTCCCCGCTGAGACCACATCTTCCAGTCTGCTGGCCAGCTGGGAGAAATCGTTGTTTGTGTTGATCACAGACACCTCCGCCCCTGCATCTGTCAGCTTTTGTTCTATGTACTCAACCATCTGGTTGGTGGTCACCGAACCAAGATAAGGGGTCATCAGGGATATACTCTTTCCCTGCAATCCGGCTGCATCACCGGCCTTCTCCTTCTCCTTCTCCTTCTCCTTCTCTGTTTCCTTTCCGGCTTCCTTGCCGGTATCACTGCCCCCCTGTGTGGAAGCGCTGCACCCTGCCACTGCCCCTGCCATCATTGCTGCCGCCAGTATCGCTAACATTTTCTTGATTTTCATGATTCTTCCTCCCATCATATCTGCTTTGCTGTTTCCAGGTCCGTTACCAGAATATCTATCTTACCGCTTTTCAGTGCAGCCTTAATGGCCTCAACTTTGGAATCTCCAATGGCTGCTGCTATGATCCTGCTTTTCTTTAAATCCTTAAGGGACTGCCCAATGGAGCGCTCCAGGATCTCCTGCCCCACCTCGCATCCGTCTTTGTCTAGGTAGGAACTGCACACAGAAGCAACCGCCCCCTGTCTTCTAAGCTCATCCACATCCTGTTTCCTGAGACTGCCCAGCTGGATATTGGTGGCTCCCTCGCTCAGGTTACCGATCCCCACCAGGGCTATGTCAACCTTTTTCCCGGCCTCCAGTACCTTGGCTATGGACTCCTCCTTTCTTAAGGACACAGCCAGGTTAAGATCCGATACCACAGCCGGTGCGTTAAGATTCAACGCACTTGTTCCATGCAGGTCCGCCAGCTTCTGAGCCAGGGTATCCGCGTGGATACTCATATTGGTGGTGGATATCCCACCGGCAAGGGGGACCACCAGCTTCAGCTTCTTGGGCGACTGTTCCATGGCATCGATCATGGCCTTGCAGGTATACCCGCTCATGACCCCCACCCTGGCATCCTGGGGAATGTAATCCTCCACTAATCTGGACGCCTCCTTTGCAAAGGACTGCATCCTGTTTTCCCCTTCTCCGCAGGTGCTGTCAACAACCAGAGCATCCCTGATGCCAAAGCACTTGATCAGCCGGTTCTCCAGTTCCGTCTCCCTGACATAAGGATTGGAGATGGAAATGTTCACAATCCCCGTCTCCTTAGCCGCCGTGATCAAACGGCAGATCTGGGGCCGGGATATGCCGAGAATGGCTGATATCTCCTTCTGGCTTTTGTTTTGGATATAATATAATTCGCATACCTTGATCATTAAACGTTTATTATTCATTGTCCCCATGGTGATACCTCATTTGAAATTAATTTCAATACTTGCAATATTGCTTACACTCCTTATTATAGTTAATAACATCCAATTGTCAATATTTCATAAATTGAAATTAATTTCACTCGAATTATGGGGCATATCACACAATTTTTATCTGTATAAAAAGGTAAAACGAGACTGTCGCATCAATGATTTCCTGAACATTGATGCGACAGCCTCATGTATTTGGTCTATGAGCATCCGCAGAACGCGGCGGAACCCGAATACCCGCAACATTATGAAACTTATATTTTTCTACCATATGCTTCTTCATACAAACTAAAAGATAACGGTAACACTCTTCTATGTCATCTGCAAAGGAGCTCTCATTGCCTTCACTTAACTGCCGAAGCGCTAAAATGACTTGCCTGTTGAGATGTGTAAGCGTATGTCTCTTGGACGGATAATAAGCAAAATGATGTCCCCATTCAAGAAGACGATTGGTTTCAGATAATATAACATATAAAGGTTCTAACGTGGTATGTTTTAAAATGGATTCAAACATATCTGCTAAATAAATGCCTCCAGGCGAAGTGAACCTGTCTGCTAACTCATCCAATTCCGCTCTAGTAAACTTCGAGGCCGCGGCTACGGCCGCTGGGCGAATCACTAGTACCATCAGCTGCAGGGCATGAAGGTAACGTAATGCCTTTTCTACATATCCGGAATTAAGAGCCAGCCGATGAAGTTTCGTATCATCCGGTTTTATAACTATGGTACCTTTTCCATTTAATGTCTTTACAAAGCCTCTTTGTTCCAGTTCTGACAATGCCTTTCTGACTGTGGATAAAGAGACATCATACCGGCTGGCCAGTTGCTTTTCATATGGAAGATACATTCCAACAGAATATTCCCCAAGGCCGATTTTGAGATTCAGGTCATCCACAATTTTTGAGTAGCAGTAATCTTGGCCGCGCATGGGATTCCACGAAAACGCCATGCCGGTTTGAGCCGGATATTTAGGCATCGTATCTGACAAGTATTTTAATGTGCATTCAATAGAGTCCGTGAGATTTTGATACATATTTGATAACCGGCTGTACTTTATGAAGGGATCACGGCCCTTTAAGACATCTATAATAACGCCGCTTACAGATACAGATCCCTGCAAAAAATGTTCAGCGAAATAGGGGCACTCTTCTGTAAAAAAAGTAAGCTTATTGGAAAGGCAGAATGAAGAGTAGAGCTCGCTGAACAGGGAATTGCCACCTATTCTTAATATATCAGATCCTAATTTAGAAATCGTACGCCATCCATCAGAGGAATTTCCCAAACGCAATACTTTTATAGCCTTTTTATAATGAGGCATTATCTCCACATCACGCCCCTGCAAAGCAAAAACCAGAAGTGAAGGCAGTATTAGGGCAAAGGTCTTATATACCTGTAAAATACCTTCTCTTTGTTTTAAAATGTTGAAAACAGTATTGGACAAATCAGGCGTATCTTTTCTTAAGGCAACGATTGGTGCAAGACGAGGCTGGATATCAACCAGACCTTCCTCCCTCAACGCATCAAGGACACGGTTAATCGTATATCTGCTTACATGGTATTGGTCGCAAAATATCCTTGAAGATGGCAAGGCGTTTCCGGGAAGTATCTGGCACTCCAAAATACACTGCTTGATTTCGTTATATACAAACGTAAATTTTGTTTCTTGTGGTTTCATAACCTGCCTCCTGTCTGTCTGAATTATATCATGGCGAACCATCTTTGTCAGGATACTATCGGGCAAACCTATTTGCATACCTTACCAATAATAATATTGCCAGTATGTGAGGATAACGTTTATAATAAAACCGTAAAATTATTTTCTTAAGCGCTGCAAGGAGGAATAAGATCAGTGGAAAGTAATACAAAGAAAAATCCTACAACACGTTTTCTAAAATGCAGTTTCATTGGGCTTTTAATTTTTAGTATTATCATTTTTAGCCTGCTGGGAATTTATATGAACCAAAAGAGTGAAAAAGCCGTTTACGAAATCGGTAAAATTTATATGTCTGGAATGAATGAACAAATGTCCAGACACTTTGAAACTGTCATTAAATTGCGTTTTAATCAGGTCAAAGGCATTGTTTCCGTTGTCCCAACAGATAATACCGATACAGAAAGGCTATATGATGAGCTCATTTACAGGGCACAGATCAGGGAATTTGACTATTTAGCACTGTGTTCTGCCCAGGGAGACTTTCAGACTCTTTATGGGCAGTCAATACAGCCCCTTAACCCAAAGCCTTTTGTGGAAGCACTCCTGCAAGGGGAACAACGCGTTGCTGTCGGCATTGATTCTGCTGGAAATGAAGTGGTATTGTTTGGCGTTGACGCCGCTTATCCCATGCGCAATGGGGATGGAAGCGCCGGCCTGATAGCGGCCGTTCCTTTGGAATATATTACCGAATTCCTATCCTTAAAGGATGAAGGGCAGCTGATGTATTATCATATAATCAGGCCGGACGGAAGTTTTGTAATACAAAACCCCAACACTGAATTATGGTATCTCTTTGAACAACTGCAAAAGCAGCTTGATTCCACGGCAAATGATTCATCTGAAGAACATTCACTTCAAAAATTTGGCGCTGCGCTAAAGGATCATAAAGAATATGCTGGAATATTTGAAGTAAACGGCGAAAAACGGCAGATCTATGGTATATCATTACCTTATTCTGAGTGGTATTTAGTATCGGTAATGCCTTACAGTATATTGGACGATACCATAAACAACCTAAGCAGCCAGCGTATGTTCATGACATTGGTGTCTTGTGCTTCCGTTTTAATCATTCTAACATTGATTTTTCTTCGGTATTTCTCCATAACACGCTCTCAGCTGCATGAATTGGAGAAGGCCCGGCAGGAGGCTCTTGAAGCGAACAAAGCCAAAAGTGAATTTTTAGCAAATATGAGCCATGACATCCGTACACCCATGAATGCAATTGTAGGCATGACTGCGATTGCCACAGCCCACATAGATGACCGGAAACAGGTACAGAATTGCCTTAGAAAAATCACATTATCGAGCAAACATCTATTAGGGCTGATCAATGATGTTTTGGATATGTCTAAAATTGAAAGCGGTAAATTAACTTTAACAACAGAGCAGATTTCACTAAAGGAAGTTGTTGAGGGAATTGTTAACATTATGCAGCCACAGGTTAAGGCAAAAAAGCAAACCTTTGACATTCATGTTGAAAATATCATAACAGAAAATGTGTGGTGCGATGGAGTACGCTTGAATCAGGTTTTGCTGAATCTCTTATCCAATGCAACTAAGTATACACCGGAGGAAGGGGCAATTCAGTTATCCTTTTCTGAAGAAACATCTCCCAAAGGAGAAAATTACGTCCGAATTCATATCAAGGTCAAGGATAACGGAATTGGTATGTCGCCAGATTTTCTGAAAAGAATCTATGAATCCTATAGCCGTGCGGATGGAGCCAGAATACATAAAACTGAGGGTGCCGGTTTGGGGATGGCGATTACAAAGTACATTGTGGACGCGATGGAAGGAACCATCCACATACAAAGCGAGCTTGATAAAGGTACGGAATTTCTTCTCATGTTTGATTTTGAAAAAGCAGTTACACTGGAAACGAATATGGTTCTCCCCTCTTGGAATATGCTGGTGGTGGATGATGACGAATTATTATGCAGGACAGCCATGGACACGCTAAAATCCATTGGAATAAAGGCTGAATGGACATTAAGCGGGGAAATGGCCATAGAACTGGTTAACCAACACCGCAAAAAGAGAGAGGATTATCAAATAATTCTGTTAGATTGGAAACTTCCTGGCATGAATGGGATCCAGGTTGCAAAAGAGATACGGCGCAATTTAGGGGATGAAGTACCGATACTGCTGATTTCTGCATATGACTGGAGTGAATTTGAAGCCGAAGCCCGGGAGGCGGGTATCAGCGGTTTTATTTCCAAACCTTTGTTTAAATCCACACTATTCCATGCGCTGCGCCAATATATGGGGATTGGAACACCAAATAGCCGGACATTGAACCAGGATGTTGATCTGTCCGGGCGCCGTATCCTGCTTGCTGAGGATAATGAGCTTAACTGGGAGATTGCAAATGAACTGTTATCCGATCTGGGCGTGGAATTGGATCGGGCAGAAGACGGCCGGATATGCTTGGAAAAATTCCAAAAATCACCAGAGGGATATTACAATGTTATTCTTATGGATATACGGATGCCGCACATGACGGGATATGAGGCTGCGCAAGCAATCCGGGAGCTGAATCATCCGGATGCCTTAACTGTTCCAATCATAGCTATGAGCGCAGATGCTTATTCTGATGACATACAGCGATGCTTGGGGTGCGGT
>Ga0192245_10742_pt1 | contig 11888 bp, 10 predicted proteins | sample Koala_Koa27_M3_FD_131238 | JGI IMG/M metagenome (GOLD analysis project Ga0192245, IMG submission 131238) | Enriched cells from koala feces incubated with labeled cellulose particles, San Francisco Zoo, California, United States - Koala_Koa2-7_M3 ...
CGTCATCGGCCTGCAGCTTGGAAAGGACGTCGTCTATCTCACGCAGCAGGGAGGAGTCCTCTTTGCGGGTAATTATATAGAAGGGAGACGGGGAGAATTCGGCGATGACCCATTCGCTGCTGATCGCGCGCAGATTACTGGTAACGACGGCGTCGATGGAACCACCGTCCTGAAGCTCCCGCAGCATCTTCTGCATATCGTTAAAATAGACGGGCACATATGAAAAATCCTTTTCCCGCGCGAACGCCGCGAAGCTCACGTTGCGCGAATTATTTTTTAGCATGCCAACCCGGATGCCGGACCATTTCCGCCAATCGCCGTTCAGATACTTTGTGTTGCCTGATTTTACGGTGACGATGGTCTCGCTCTTGCCGATGCTGTTCCTTGAAAAACCGAAGCGCTTCTCGCGATCTTTAGTCTTTTGCGCCGACGTGAGGATATCGATCTCGCCGCGCTCCAGCATGCCCAGCATCTCGCTCCAGCTCTTGTCGTACCCGACATATTCATACTTCCAGTCCGCATATAACAGCATGTGCTGCAAATATTCATATCCGTAACCGGACCTGTTTCCCTGTTCGTCCTCCATATGATAACCGTCAAAATGAAAAAATCCCACGCGCAGCTGCCGCTGAGCAGACGCCTCGGAAGAAAAAAACGCAGAAAACAAAAACAGTGCCGCTAAACAAAATATAATAAAAGGAGATAATACGCGTCCGCGCATGGCAAAAAACTCCTTAGAAAGGGTATCTTTCATTAATTATTATTATAAATGCGTTGTTAAGATTAACCTTATTCATTATGACACGCAGTCGGTCTAATTGCAAGAAAGATAAAGAGGCGAAACAATGCGGCGACAAAAAAACGGCCTCCCCGTTTGCGGAAGGTCGTCTCTTTGTTGTGTATGGTGTTATTCCCACTCGCCGAGTTAATCTCATTTTTAAGCTTTTTCGTTTAGATACTTTGATTCCATTTGATTCGATATGATTTCAGTTAGCTTTATCCTAACGGGTTGCCGAACTTTTGCTATCAAAAGTCTATCATTATGTCGCTATCATAGACCGCATTCACTGTGTCTTTGCCGTAGGTTTGCGGGTTAAACAGAGATGTTATATCAACTTTTCTGCCATCTCGTTTTCTGCTAATCTTGATTGTAACCATACCAAATACACGCATATTTCTCAATACTTATTTCCGCTAAACCCTACAGTTTAATCACCTCCTATGCTTTATAACCCATGGACTGCATTTTTATCGAGCTGAGTTTTTCTTTCTTTCCAATCCGGCATTAACATAGCTACAAAACTGTAAAACTGCTTTGAATGATTTGGGTGAATGAAGTGGCAAAACTCATGTAATATAACGTACTCTATACAGTTTCTCGGTGCCTCTAATAGCTTTTTATTGAGCGTAATGATACCTCTGGATGGTGAGCATGATCCCCATCTTGTTTTCATAGTGCGTATTCTTAGGGTTGGCATATTCACACCGTACTTTTGAAACATCGGGAAAAGTTGCTGTATTGTCTCAGAAAACACTCGACAACATTCTTTATCTAAGAATTTCTGAACAAGTTTCTCCTTTTTGAAATAATCATCCTGAGCTGTAACCGTCAGATAAAGATATATTCCATCCGAAAAGACGTTATCTTTTGTCCCTTGCTGCACTTTTAGTCGAATCCCTCGCCCCAAAAAATCAAATGTCTCTCCGCTGATGTATCGTTTAGGAGGCATTTCATATTCTTCAATCCTCTTAAACCGCTGTAAAGATGAAATAATATAGGCACTTTTTTCCATTACAAAGGTATCGACCTTATCAACAGGAATTTTTTCACTTGCGGAAACAACAATACTGCAATCAGAATGTATCCTCAAATTCAAGTTCTTAACTGGCTTTCGCTTCAGCAGATATTCAATATTCGTTCCTGAAAATGAGATTGTTCTAATCTCGTCGTTAAGCATAAGTAATCAAAACCTCCTCAAGGCGACAGTTTTGATGTTTTCGATAACTTTATCAATAACATCAAAAGGAAGCTTTAATCCATGTTCCTTTTCATAATAGTAAAACAAATCGTCAATGTCTTGAGCAATTCGGTCGTGAACAGTTTTATTGTGCGTCCAGTCGATTTTGCTGTGTTTTTCAATAATCTCAGTTATTTTAAGAGACATCTCAGCAGTTACATCGGCAGATATCACAGCATCAAATTCAGAAAAAATCGCTGTCACTACCCCAAAAAACGCCTGTGCATGAACATTACCTTTTATCATTACTGGGTAGGAAATATCCGTCACGCCTTGGCGATAATCATCCATGATGCTACGCATCTTTGCTAAATACTCAGATTCCGTTACTACCTTGTCCTTATATTCTTGCAGTGCCTCTTTAATCCTTTTTGAAAAGCTGTCGTAGTAAGCTGGATTCTCATCATATTTTTCGCTAATACTTTTTGTCATTTTGCTGTGTATAGCATCAGCTTTGGCACGCAATGACCCTAATTCTTCCAGTTCCTTCTCTAGGCCATCCTTGTTCAATATATCAACTGGACTAGTGATCTGTTTTAATCCGGAGACTGACAAGTGAGTATCTAATAGGTTTTGCATCAAAGGTTCATATTCGCTATTGTCAATGGCGTCAAAGTATCGGATTTTAACACTTCGACGTATTTTTGAAAACAGTATGAAGGTATCTTGATACTTCTTTAGCTCATTTTTGGGTATAGCCTCATATACTTTGTCAGAATTTAGCACAACACTTAATGCTTTTCCGAAAATACAAAGCAAATTATAAAATTGCTCACGTATCTTATCGTCAGAAAGGAACACTTCAATTTCTTCAGTATCCATCTTTTCTAAAACAGGCGCAAGCAACTCGCACAAATTTGAATATACGCTTCTTAGATTGCCGACTGCCGACATGACGTCCACTACAACACCCTTGAGGTCTCCGCCATCAAAGTTCTCAAGCCCAGCACCGCTGTATAAATCCATTGCTGTGTCGAGCTGTTCGATTAGTCCTCGATAATCAACAATCAGTCCGTAATCTTTTCCTTCGCATATACGATTAGTCCTGGCGATTGCTTGCAAGAGGCCATGTTCTTTTAGTTCCTTATCAATATAGAGCACTTGGCAAATAGGTGCGTCAAAACCTGTCAGCAGTTTACTACATACGATAAGAATATCTATCTCGCCATCACAGAACTTATTTTTTATTGACTCCTCATAGGTATCAGCATCACCATACTGCCGCATCATCTTCTGCCAGAAGGCAAGTACTTTATCGTCAGTCCCCTCGTCGACATCATCAACACTCTCCCGTAAATCCGGAGGGGATATCACAACAGCACAAGTAAGGTCTCCAAATTGCTCGAAACACTCTAAAAAGCGTACAGCATCACGCTTATAATTTGTGGCCAACATCGCTCGGAAACCTGTATCTTTGTATCCTTCAATGAAGTGATTGTTAATATCGAGCGCAATACGCTTAATTCGGGCATCCGTGGAGGTAAGCCGCCGGATACTGCTCCACTTGCGGGCTAAATCCAGTTTTTGCGCATCTGTCAACCTTTTTGTAGTTTGCTCAAACCACAAATCAATATTGGCCTCATCGACAGTCTGCTCCACAAAGCGTCCCTCATAAATGAGAGGAACAATAGCGCCATCTTCCACACCGTCTTTTATGGTGTATTTATGAATCAGTTTGCCGAATTTAGACATTGTATTTTTTTCTTTTTTCATCAAAGGCGTACCTGTAAACCCGATATAACAGGCATTGGGGAAAACAGATCGCATTTTTGTAGACAGTTGACCGTAATTTGAACGATGACTTTCATCAACCAATACAAAAATATCACTGGACATATGCTTGGTATCCAAGCGCTCGGCAGTGTCAAACTTATTGATTATAGTAGTCACAATATCGGCCTTACCACTTCCGATTAGCTCTACAAGGTGCCTGCCGCTTGTAGCCCTTGCTGGGTTCAGGCGGGTATGTGAGAAAGTAGCAGCAATCTGCCTATCAAGCTCTTTGCGGTCGGTGACAATGATTACCTTTGGGCTAGTGGATGCCATTTCTATAAGGATATACTTCGCCAACATAACCATGGTCAGGCTTTTTCCGCTTCCTTGTGTATGCCATACAACACCGCTCTGCCTATTTCCACTTTCAGTACGTTCATTGATGGTGGCAATGATCTCTTTAATGGCAAAGTATTGTTGATATCGGCATATTTTCTTGACATTTGCATCATAAATAACAAAATAGCGGATTAATTCCATTGCTCGACTTGGTGTTAGAAGGGCAACGATGTTCTTATCCTGTTCAGTTACCATTCGATCAGTAACGAATTTCTCAATTGCCTTATCCAAGAAAGTACTATCCTGTTCTTTCCAAACACTCCAGAATTTTTTAGGAGTAGCAGTGGTAGCATATTTTACATTGTTTTTATTGGTCGCCAACACAATTTGAGCGAACTTATAAAGCTGTGGGATATACTCATTTTGCTGATTGCGTATGTTCTGCTCAACAGCCTGCTCCATTGAAATATGCGGCGCTTTACACTCTATTACAGCAAAAGGAATACCATTTATAAACAGCACAATGTCAGGACGAGCATTATGCTGCTTGTCCTGGCTCTCTACAGCATATTCCTCTGTTACATGAAAGAGATTATTCTCTGGATGATCCCAGTCCACATATCGGAGATTAAAACTCAATAGCTTTCCATCACCTACTGTTTCTGGGTAACTCTTGCCCAACAACAGTGCATCGTAAATCTTTTCACTCGTGCGTACAAGCCCATCAATTAATGGCTCATTCAAGTCCTCGATAGCACGTTCAATGTTCGAGGCAGAAAACTCATTTTCTGCACCCGCATAAGCATAACGATTGAGGCGGCGCAGCTGTCCTCGTAAAATGTCTTTTAACAGAACATCATATTTGCTACCACGCTGTTTGATACAATCTTCCGGGGATATGTAGGTGTATCCCAAAGCTTGCAACAACTCTATCGCAGGCTTTTTGCTGATATTGTCTTCTAAGTATAAACCTTTGTCCATGTTTTCGCCTCCTCAAAGATCGTTACGCACTTACTCGCACTATGCCAGTCAGCAGAAGTTGCATAAGGGCTTTCTTCTTTAGCTTTTCCTGCTCTAAGTCTTTTTGCAGCAGCAAGATTTCGTTGTCAGAGGTAGAGAGCACTTCTACAATAGCAGACTGTTCATTAATATCTATAGGATAACTAACGTGAATTTTTTTTAAGTTACTATACTTCAAATTTCTCGTATCATCCACAAGTCCTTGTGAAAAGCGATAAAACAAGAACACTATCTCTTGTAGCTTAAACAGATACGCAAAGTATTTTGCATCCACTGAGTTTTTGGGTTTTAAGATTGTATAGGCTGGACTCACAATGCCCTCATAGTTCGAATAAGCTGATACGCCTTGCCACATACGCATAGTGTTATAACCAATATCGCCAGCACAGATTCTCAAATACTTAGATTTATCTTCACTCGAATTGTCTTTCAAGTCCAGCTCTGTACGGGGCACAACACCCTTTGTTCCCGTAATTGCAAGCAGCTGCAAATCCTCGCAGTTTTTTTCAATGCGTTCTGAAAACATAGCACCTAACTCTTGTGTAATCCACTCACCACTAAATCCCTTCAGCCGCTTCTTGCCAGTCAACAGCTGCTGCATCAGATATTTCTTCTGCCGTTGTTTCTCTGTGATTCGCTTTTCTTTCAGCTCAATAACCTTATCCTGTACGGCGAGGATTTCGACGATTTTTTGTTGCTCTTTTATTGGCAAAAAGCATATTGTCAACTCAAGCAAGGCTTGCTTCGATATATTTTTCATACTATTACTTGTTCCAGTTGCTAAGGATTGTATTGCGGTCTTATATCTAGCACTATTCAATAAATAATTTAGCCAGACAAAACTGCATCTATCTGGGATAGCATTTCTAGCTAGCCAAAGACGATCTGGTAAAAAAACATGTTGGCTACTTTGATTGACGTAGCCACATGCGCCGACTAATGCAGGTGTATTCATTCTGCTAATCATAATACACCCTTGCTCTACCGGACACTTGAGACGCTTTACATCACAATCAACAACGGGCTTCGCTTCCTCGAGCTTAACCTTTCCATTACTTATAGCGGACGTCTTTAGCACATAGTACCCTGTATCATTTCTAGCATTGGAATTTACGCTTACACCAGCCTGTAAGTTGTTTATTACATCACTTAAAGCGCGCGTTGTCCAATTGTTAGGAATTATTCCTACACCTGTTTTTTTATATCCATCCGGAGTCTCGCCCCGACGAATTGTATCAAGCCGTTGTGTGATTTCATTTTTCATTTTTTCGCCTCACAAAAGTAAACTCAAACTCAGAGACCTCGATGTCAACAATCTGACCAGTTTTGAGCTTGTCTCTTGAAATAAGCAACTTACCTAGCCTCTCTTTCTCAGAAGTATACTCCACTTCATAAATAAAGCTTCTGAAAATATTGATTGTAGGATTAATAAAATAGAGTTCATTTTTTATATAGACTATTCCAAGTATCGTCAATAATAAAACAAGAACTATAATGTCCACGATATCCACGAGGGAAAACCCTATCAGGGAAAGTATAAACAGTGAATAGTACGCAAGGTAATACTCTGCTGTCCTATTCTTTACCACATCTATTTTTATCTTTTTAGTTGCGACTTTGCGGTTGTTCTTCATCAACCAAAATAACGCAAGTGCTATTCCGGATATTAACGTCAATTCAGCAATTAAAAGCGGACCTGGATATAAGTCTGTCCACTCAATTTTACCTGCCCAAACATCCAAAAAAGGAGCAATGCTTTCGCGTACCCACATAATAAAAAGCATGGGCAGAAATGCAGACAGGTAAAGGATGATTTTTTTCATCATACTAAACCCCTTTGCTATAAATCACATCATCGGTAAATAGTCCCCTTAAATAGGCACAGCGAACAATATCAATGATTAAGTCTCGTACGCCTGCACTAAACACAATGCAATCTTGCTTGTTATATGTAATAGCTGCAAATTCCTCATATGCACCTAATCTCTGCTTAACAGTTTGAGGCTCAAGTGTGGAAAAATCAAGCACTCGTTTGTCTAAGGCGCGAGCCAGTTTCGTAGTTGCACCCTTCTTCCCCTGAACGCTGTTAAAAAAGTCATTAGGTTTGTCTATGAATCCCCACGCTTGAATATAGGCTTGGTTGCTCTGTACCGTCTTCTTTGATCGTTCATAATAGTTAAATATTTTTTCAAATTGGTTCTCCTGCAAGACATACACATCAGAGCCGACTATTGCAGCATCGATACACCCATTAAGCACAAAGACATCATCATGGCTTGCAGTAAAGGTATTAGCCGTGATACCAAACTTAACACTTTTTTTGTACCAAGCGTCAACTTTGCGATATTGAGCGAGTAAATAGACGGTTTGGATGTCCCGCTCAACTGCCTTTTCATAAGCCAAAACAATTAGGCTATAATCATCTGAAAAATTTTCTGGTGTAAGCACTGCACCAGCGCCATCGGCTTGACTCATAGCTGCAAGCATACTAGCCCAATAATCCAATGTAGATAATTCCACTTTTTCGATAGCGCCTTTTTCGTGATGAACACTATCATACTCCGTCACTCTCTTATCCCTAATAAATGTTTCGAAGTTATCGGCATATGCCTCACGAACCTCGGTATCAAGAGAGTTCGGGAATACTACAGCTTCAAACGATCCCTTATAGCCAATCTTTTTGAGCAGATATATACGCATAGTTGCATCTGCTGCCTTTATCGTTGCTGTGATTCTATCCAACTTTGTATCCTCCTTAAAGCCCCAGCTCGTCTAAATACTTCTGCATCTGTGCCTGCACATCTACAAGCTCGGCTTCTATATTGGTGATATTCGTCTTCACCTCATCAATATCCACCAATTCTTCTTCCTCGAATGTATCTACATACCTTGGGATATTTAAGTTGAAGTCATTATCCTTAATCTCATCATAGCTTGCAACATAGCTGTATTTATCTGTGTTTTCACGAGCATTGTAAACTTCAACAATCTTCTCGAGATCGCTATCGCGCAAAATATTCTGGTTTTTGCCTTTCTCATAGTTCCCATCGCCGGAAGCATCGATGAATAGAACGTCTCGGCGAGCGCGGTTTTTTCTAAAAACGAGAATACAAGCAGGGATACCTGTCCCATAAAACAGATTGGCAGGTAATCCAATGACGGCATCAAGCAAATTCAGCTCAACGATCTGCTTCCGGATTTTACCTTCACTGGCGCCACGAAATAATACTCCATGTGGTAGCACAATTGCCATGCGCCCATTATTGGCGTCAAGGCTTTTAAGCATGTGCAAAACAAAAGCATAGTCGCCCTTTGATGCCAGCGGCACTCCCCAGTCAAAACGCCTCCACGGGTCAAGAGTAGCAGTCATCTTCTCTTGTTTCTTGCCCTTGGCATCTAGTCCTGCGTTGGATAGAAATCCACCATCCCATTTATCCAAACTAAATGGAGGATTAGCCACAACCACTTGAAATGTCATCCACTCATCATTTTCGATATTCTGAGGATTTGAGAGTGTATCACCCTGCCATATTTTTGCGTCATCAACGTTATGCAAAAACATATTCATCGTGCAGAGCGCCCACGTCTGCGCATTTAACTCTTGCCCGTAAACAGCAACTTTTCCATTGGGCACTTTTTTATATGCTTTTAACAACAAACCACCGCTTCCACAAGTGGGATCATAAATGCGGTCGTTCTCCTGTGGGTTGACAAGGCGAGCAACCAGCTCTGAAACCTGACTGGGAGTAAAAAACTCGCCACCTTTTTTCCCTGCGTCTGAGGCAAAGTTTGCAATCATATATTCATATGCATCACCAATAATATCGGCAGATCCCAACTGACTTGGCCGAAGATCAATTCCATTAAAGTCGTCCAGCAGGTTCCGCAATGTAGCATTTTTAGCACGTACATCTTCACCAAAATCAACCTGAGAGTTGAAATCTATCGCACGAAATACACCCCGTAGTTTGCTGCTATTATGATCCTCTATGTGAGACAAGGCGACGTTAATTTTTTGCCCAATATCTGTAGCAGTGCGATTCTCATAGAGAAAATCAAAAGTGGATTCGGCATCCATGGTAAACCGTTCGCGACTCATAGCGCGATCAACACGGCGTTCATCATTATCATACTGCCTCATATATTCTTGGCGTTTTTCTTTTGAAACGTCGCTAAGATATTTTACAAACAACATAGACAGAATATAATCCTTGTATCTTGAACTATCAATTTTCCCACGGAAACTATCACAAGCACTCCATAAAACACGTTCGATATCGGCTCTAGAAGTCATACCCCACATTCCTTTCTCATCTCGTCATGCAACCTTTCGATAATGGCCGCATGGTATTTTTCTTTCTCCTTTGCCAACTCAGTAAGCAAAAAGCTTTCTCTTCGAGCCAACTTATTGATGGTTGCTATCTCTATCTGTTTGTTTAGCGGAAGTGGTTCAATTTCAAAATCCGCAAAGAACTTTGGCTTAATCGCACCGAGCATATTACTTGAGGTGTTTTCAAAAATCTTCCGCTTTACGTTGGGCGTGCTTAACAACCAAAATAAATACTCTGCCGAGACACGTTCATTGTCCGTGCGTACGATCGCAAAGTTTGAAGAAATCACCATTCCGGTTGTTTCATCATCAATTAGGACAGTGGTGTATGGCGAACTCAACCGTATTATTACGTCATCCTTTTGCGTTAAATATTCTACAGCCAACTGTTCAACTGCATCAAACACATCAAGATTAACTGTATCGATATACCCTTCCGGAGCAATAGATCGCAGATTGAGCAATGGGTATCTGTATTTTGTTGGTACTCGTGATATCTTACGGGCGAGAACTAACCCGCTTCGTACGGATGCCATATCGCCAAGCTTCAAGCTCCTCACCTCTTTTTTGATGTTATGGTTAATAAATAACTCCACAATATCTATTATACGCACGCAACCTACAACTGTCAAGAATGAATTTTGTTATGGGTTTAAAATAACATTCCCTGCTCAGTTGATTGCAACTAATCAGTACCCCCGGCATAGTGCACAGCATCCCATTTCCTAGATAGCTAAATCATCCCGCCAGGCAGGCAAGACTTAAAATCCTATTCTTTAGAGCACCAGAAACGGCTTAGGTATTTCATCGGAGCCATTTTTAATTTTATCTGTATCCTCTCGTTATTGTAATACCATATATATTCATCTATGGCTTTTTTCGCCTCTCTATAATCCCTCAGCCTTACACGTTTTATGAGTTCCGCTTTCAGATGGCTGAAAAAGTTTTCCGCTCCGGCATTGTCGAAACAGTTGCCTTTTCTGGACATCGACGCTTTGATGTTGTATTTCTCTATCAGTCGCGCATACAACCGGCTTGTGTATTGAAATCCCTGGTCGCTGTGCAGCATAACGGCGCTGCCGTTTTGCGTCTCTATGCGCTCAAACACGTTTATGATATTGTCTGAAACAAGTTTTAGATCGTTGTTCCTGCTTATGCTGTAACCGCTTATCGAATTGTCAAAGAGGTCTTTTATCATAGACAGGAATACCATGCCGCTGTCTGTCTTTATATACGTTATATCGGTGACAAATTTTTCGTTAGGCCTCTCCGCATGAAAATCCCGGTTCAGGATGTTGTCGTACTTGTACGTTGTACCGTCCATTACCTTAAATTTCTTCCCTCTTCGTATCTTGGACTGAAGCCCCGCCTTTTTCATCACACGCCTTACACGTTTGCTGTTGACTGTTATGCCCAGCGTGTCGTTGAGCCATATCGTCATCCTGCGGTATCCGTATGTTCCTCTGCTGATTTTTTGCCCCTTTCTTATTGTTTCTATGAGGGCCGCATCCCTGTCTTTCCGTTCCAGCCCCTGACGCCAGTTGTAATAAGACGAGCACGGCACTGATAAAAATCTGCACAGCGCGGTTATCGTGTAGAGGTTCGAAAGCTCGGAGATGATTATATATTTAGTCTCTCTTTTTATTTCTGATATTTCTTCTATCCCCTCCTTTGCAACTCCAAAGCTTTTTTTAATACAGCAACCTGCATCTCCAGTTCTTTTATTATTTCTTCCGGATTATCAAGATGTTTGCGCGGGCGACCGCGTACGGAAGACGATACTATGCCTGCCGCGCGGTACTCCCTGCACCATCGTTTGAGGACGGACGGGTCTGATATCGCGAATGAGGCGGTGACGTCATGCAGAGTCCTTCCGTCATGAAGGTGGGCGGAGACAGCCTTTAATTTGAGTTCCTGGCTGTATAAGCGAACCTTGGTATTCTCTTCAAGCAGATCCTCTTGACCGTTCTTGTACATGGCTATCCACGTCTTTACGGAATCAGGACTTACTCCTAAGGTTTCTGCGATATGCCTTCTTGAGAAGCCCTGTTTATGCATTTCGACGGCTTTAATACGTTTTTCTGTATTCCTCTTTGACATAGAACAAGCCTCCTTATATGTTTGTTTATACCATACTTGGAGGGCTGAATTTACTATCTTAGTTTAGGGGCGCTGTTCATAGCCGGGGGTACTGATTAGAGCAGCGGCAACAGGTAAAACACCTGCAAGCCACCTGCAGCACAGGATAAGTGCCTAAATGCTCCTATTATCAAACTGTTATCAAAAGGCAAAGAGAAGCCCCGAAAATCCGCTTGAACAGCGAGTTTCCGGGATGGTTTTATTTACTCCCACTCAATAGTTGCCGGCGGCTTGGAGGTTACGTCAAGCACCACGCGGTTGACCTGCGGGACTTCGTTGCAGATGCGGCGCGAGACTGTGTCTAGCAGTTCATAGGGCAGATGCACCCA
>Ga0192245_10745_pt1 | contig 11844 bp, 7 predicted proteins | sample Koala_Koa27_M3_FD_131238 | JGI IMG/M metagenome (GOLD analysis project Ga0192245, IMG submission 131238) | Enriched cells from koala feces incubated with labeled cellulose particles, San Francisco Zoo, California, United States - Koala_Koa2-7_M3 ...
TGATTCTTCCAAAAATGTCTAAAATAGTCCATTTTATCGCATTTTTCGAGGTCAACAGACATTATCAGACAACTTTCGAGACAAAAAAAGAAAGGCGGCAATATCCGTTTCCGAATATCTCCGCCTTTCATTAACTCTAATTACCCGAATATACTCATGATACTATATTCTCTCTTAAAAACTCTTCCGCCCGTGCCAACGTCTCCGGCTTGCCGATATCAATCAGTTCCAGCTTTTCCGTAAGATAACCGCAATAATCCGTTTGCCCGCAGGTAGCCAGATAAAAGTCCATAATAGAGAACTTGCCTTCCCAGCACGGCACTGGAAGACAGCAGGCGAAAAAACATGGATACCGCTAAAGGCATACTCTCTATACAGCGACTCATCATATAGGAAACCTTCGGGCCTCACCTGTCCCGTATCTTTGTTGATCCATCCGCACAATCTTTGTTCCGCATCAAAAAGCAGATAACGGGAAGTTTTACGCCGGCTGGCGAGCAAGGTGGCTACACTTCCGTTCCGCAAATGAAAGTCATACAGTTCTTTCAGATTCATATCCGAAAGAATATCCACATTATGCACAAGGAAGGGTTCATCGGAATTTTCAAAGAATCGACGGGCTTTTCTGATTCCTCCCCCCGTATCGAGCAGCAGGTCCCGTTCGTCGGAAATATGCAACGTCAGTCCGAAATCATTGTTAGCTTTCAGAAAATCAATAATCTGCTCACCGAAATGATGGATATTAATCACTATTTCGGTAAAACCGGAAGCTTTCAGTTTCAAAATCACATGCTCCAGCATTGGACGTCCGGCCACGGGAACAAGGGCTTTGGGCATCGTATCGGTCAGTGGTTTCAGCCGGCTACCCAACCCGGCTGCAAATATCATTGCTTTCATTACACAGTTGCCTCAAAAGTACGTTCTATATTCTGTTCGCGGTGCACCAGCTCCACTTTCACGCCAAATTTGCGGTTCAGGTGCTCTGCCAGATGCTGCGCCGAATAAACCGAACGATGCTGTCCTCCGGTACAGCCGAAGCAAACGGACAAATTACTGAAGCCACGTTCCATATATCGCTTCACCGAAGCATCTACCAACGCATAGACAGAGTCGAGGAAACGGAGAATTTCACCATCTTCTTCGAGAAAACTGATCACCGGTTCGTCCAGTCCCGTGAAAGGTTTGTAGCGTTCGTACTTACCGGTATTATTCACGGCACGGCAGTCAAAGACATAACCGCCGCCATTACCGGTAGGATCATCGGGAATCCCTTTCTTATAAGCAAAACTCATCACTTTGACGGTAAGCTGCCGTTTCTTGAGATCGTCGGTGAATTGCTTGAGTTCGGTAAGTTCGCGTAGCACATTGCAAAGATACGGGTATTCAGGGTACGCCTCTTTGAGCAAGTCACGCAGGTTCTGGATAGCAAAAGGAACACTCTGGATAAAATGAGGTTTCTTCTCAAAATACCCCCTGAAACCGTAAGCTCCGAGCACTTGCAACGTGCGGAAAAGAACAAAATGACGAAGCTGACTATAGAAATAGGGCTCGTCGATAGGCTGATATTTGCGCAGGGCATCGATATACTCCTTCAGCAATTCCTGACGGAGACTATCGGGATACTTCGCCTTTGCCTGCCACAGGAAAGAAGCGACATCATAATAGAACGGCCCTTTTCGTCCGCCCTGAAAGTCGATAAACCACGGCTCACCGTCTTTGATCATCACATTGCGGCTCTGAAAATCGCGGTACATAAAAGTAGCGGAAGAACTGCGCAGCAGCACATCACTCATCTTCTGAAAGTCGTCCTCCAGTTTATCTTCCTGAAATTCCATGCCGGTAGCCTTAAGGAAACAATATTTGAAGTAATTCAAATCCCAAAGGATAGAACGCTGATTGAACTCCGGCTGCGGATAACAACGGGAAAAGTCGAAGCCGTCGGCTCCGGCAAACTGTATGGCAGGAAGCAAACGGACCGTCTTGCGGAGCAACTCTTTTTCCTCTTCGGAAAATACGCTGGTAGCACGTCCTTTCTCGATTGCATGAAACAAAAGGGTATCTCCCAAATCTTCCTGAAGATAGTAACTCTTATTTTCGGAAACGATATGAACTTCGGGTACAGGCAGGCCGGACTTGCGGAAATGGGCTGCCATATAAAGGAAAGCATCATTCTCCTCGACAGACGTGCCACATACGCCGATCAGGGTTTTCGCACCTGTCAGCCGGAAGTAGCGGCGGTTGGAACCGGAAGATGGTAATTCTGTTATATTCTCTGCGGGAACTCCCGTATATTCCTGATATAGTTTCTGTAGTTCTTCGGTAATCATAGTCGTACATTTTCGAGCAAAGATAAAGATTATAGATAAATTAATATCATCTTTGCTCAAAACTCTATATCATTTTATTCAATATTCATCCGAATGTATTATCTTTGCTTCTGTTTACTCGACCTAATTCAATGAAAGCAAGACTCTATATCGTCCTATGCATCGCATTTATCACACAAATGGCCGGTGTCCTTCCTTTACAGGCGGGGCATTACTATTACAAGCAGATTTCTCTGAAAGAAGGACTACCTTCCACCGTCCGGTGTATCCTTACGGATGAACAGGGATTCGTGTGGATAGGCACCCGCTCCGGTCTGGGACGGTTTGACGGCCACGAACTGAAGAAATACATCCATCATGCAGACGATCCGCATTCGCTGCCTCACGACCTCGTCCTTCAGATTGCAGAAGACGAACAATACAATATCTGGATCTTGACTGATAAAGGGGTGGCACGCTACCAACGGCAAAGTGACGACTTCTACCTGCCAACCGACGAAAAAGGAAAGAACATCACCGCATATTCCACCTGCCCTACCCCAGAGGGGTTATTATTCGGAGCCAAAAACAAAATTTACTTTTACAGCTACCGGGACGGTTCTTTCCGCCTGCTGCAGGAATTCGACCAGACACCGGATTTCAGAAACTTCAATATCACGATACTCAGCCTTTGGGATGAAGAAACTGTACTCTGTTGCAGCCGCTGGCAAGGGCTACTCCTGCTCAACCTGAAAACCGGAGCATACAGCCGCCCGCCTTTCGACTGCGGAAAGGAGATTATGAGCATGATCATCGACTCGAAGAACCGGATATGGATTGCCCCCTACAATAACGGGCTCTACTGTTTCGACCGGAACGGAAAACAACTGGCATCATACACCACCCGCAACTCCTCGCTGAGCAACAATGTCATACTCAGCCTTGCCGAACGGGAGAACAAACTATGAATCGGAACGGACGGAGGCGGTATCAACATCCTCGAACCGGAAACCGGACAGCTTTCCCTGCTGGAACACATCCCCGGCAGAGACAACTATTCGCTCCCCGCCAACTCCATCCTCAGCCTCTACAACGACCGTAACAACAATATATGGGCAGGAAGTATCCGGAACGGACTGATCAGCATCCGCGAAGTGTCAATGGTGACCTACACGGACGTAGTGCCCGGCAACGACCGTGGACTGAGCAACAACACCATCCTCAGCCTCTATCAGCAGTCCGACGATAAAATATGGATCGGAACAGACGGAGGCGGAGTCAACCTTTTCAATCCTCTCACGGAGAAGTTCACCCATTATCTCTCTACTTGGGAAGACAAAGTGGCATCTATCTGTCAGTTCACTCCCGACAAACTACTGATCTCGCTCTTCTCACAGGGAGTGTTCGTCTTCAATCCGTCTACCGGAGAGAAACAACCGTTCACAATCATTGACGACGAAACGACCACCCGCCTCTGCAATCGGGGAAAAGCGGTCAACCTGTATCAAAACAGCCCCGACAACGTGCTGCTGCTCGGCGACCACGTCTATCAATACGACCTGAACAAACGCACTTTCCGGATTGCCACCGAACAGGAGGGACAGGACATTATCGGCGCTCTTCTGCCCATCACCAATCACGAAGACTATACCTATCTCAACGATACGAAACGTATCTACCAACTGGACAAACGGAACAACCGCCTGACGTCTCTGTTCCGTTGCTTCAACGATACGGTCATCAATTCCGTGGCGCGTGACGAATACGGAGACTTCTGGATAGGGAGCAACTACGGACTGATCCACTATAATCCCGCTACCAAAGTACGTACTCCCTTTACCACCACGCTATTCACGGAAGTAACGCTCATCGTGTGCGACCAGCAGGGAAAAGTATGGTTCGGAACGAATGACATGCTTTTCGCATGGCTCATCAAAGAAAAGAAATTCGTACTGTTCGGCGAATCGGATGGTGCCATTCAAAACGAATATCTTTCCAAACCCCGTCTGCTGAGCAGCCACGGAGATGTCTACATGGGCGGCGTCAAAGGACTGCTGCATATCAACAGCAATCTGCCGCCGGCTACTTCCGAGCTGCCCAAACTGCAATTATCGGATGTCATCGTCAACGGAGAATCCGTCAACAATGAACTGTGCGGTGACCCGACCGGAATTTCCGTTCCCTGGAACAGTAATATAAGTATCCGTATCATGTCCAAAGAAGAGGATATCTTCCGGCAGAAAGTGTATCGGTATCAGATAGAAGGGCTGAACGACCAGCAGATCGAATCGTACAACCCGGAACTGGTCATCCGCTCGCTTCCGCCCGGCGATTATCAGATTATGGCTTCCTGCACAGCAAAGGACGGCAGCTGGATTCCCAGTCAGCAGATACTGGAACTGACCGTACTCCCTCCCTGGTACCGCACATGGTGGTTCACGCTGGGCTGTGCCTTGTTAGTAACCGGAATGATTGTCGAAACTTTCCGGAGAACACTGAAACGAAAAGAAGATAAGTTGAAATGGGCCATGAAGGAGCACGAGCAACAGGTGTACGAAGAAAAAGTACGTTTCCTGATCAATATCAGCCACGAACTGCGTACTCCACTGACACTGATCCACGCTCCGCTCAGCCGCATATTGAAGTCCTTATCCCCGGCAGATATCCAATACCTGCCGCTGAAAGCGATTTACCGGCAGTCTCAGCGAATGAAGAATCTGATCAACATGGTGCTCGATGTGCGCAAGATGGAAGTGGGAGAAAGCAAACTGCTCATACAGCCTCACCCGCTCAACGAATGGATCGAACATGTATCGCAAGATTTCGTCAGCGAAGGGGAAGCAAAGAATATACAGATTCATTACCGGCTCGATCCACGCATCAAAATAGTGAGTTTCGATAAAGACAAATGTGAAATCATTCTGAGTAATCTGCTGATCAATGCACTGAAACACAGCCCGCAAGACACGGAAATCACCATCACTTCAGAACTGCTGCCCGAAGAAAAAAGAGTACGCATCTCCATTACCGACCAAGGTTGCGGATTGCAGCAGGTAGACACACAGAAGCTCTTCACCCGTTTTTATCAGGGCATGGGCGAACAGAGCGGAACGGGCATCGGCTTGTCTTACTCCAAGATTCTAGTGGAACTGCACGGCGGCTCCATCGGCGCACGAGACAATTCGGAATCGGGAGCTACCTTCTTCTTCGAACTACCGCTGAAACTGGAATCGGAAGAGATCATCTGCCAGCCCAAAGCATATCTGAATGAATTGATGAGCGACGACAGCGGCAAGCAGTCACAAGAGGAAGACAACTTCGCCACCGCTCCCTACAGCATTCTGGTGGTAGACGACAATCCCGACCTGACGGACTTCTTAAAGAAAGCACTGGGAGAATACTTCAAACGTATATTGACTGCCTCTGATGGCGTAGAGGCACTTCAGCTTATCAAAAGCCATACTCCCGACATCATCGTAAGTGACGTCATGATGCCCCGCATGAACGGATATGAGCTTTGCAAAAACATAAAGGAAGACATTGCGATCAGTCACATCCCCGTTATTCTGCTGACGGCAAGAGACGACAAACAAAGTCAGATGAGCGGCTACAAAAACGGTGCGGACGCCTATCTGACCAAACCGTTCGAAGTGGAAATGCTGATGGAACTGATCCGTAACCGACTAAAAAACCGTGAACATACCAAGAAGAGATATCTGAACGCAGGACTGATCCCCGCTCCGGAAGAAAGCACCTTCAGCCAGGCAGATGAAACGTTCCTGCTCAAACTAAACAAGATCATTCAAGAGAATCTGGACAGTAGCCGATTGGATATTCCTTTTATATGCAAAGAAATCGGCATGAGCCGGGCCTCTCTTTACAACAAGCTGAAGGCACTGACGGACATGGGAGCCAATGACTATATCAATAAGTTCCGGATGGAGCAGGCAATTCTACTGATCACCGGCACGGAAATGTCATTTACGGAAATTGCGGAGAAAGTGGGATTCACTACTTCCCGTTATTTCAGCACGACTTTCAAGCAGTACACGGGCGAAACACCGACTCAATATAAAGAGAAACATAAGAGAGAGACATCAAAAACAATTAATCAATAAAACCCCTAATATACAAATTTCTTAACACATTATTTTTATGAACTACAAATTATTTTCTTTAGTAAGCGGTACGCTTATTCTTTCCAGTCTGTCTGCCAGCGGACAGAAAAACAACACAAAGCCGAATATCCTCTTCATCCTCTGCGATGACATGGGATATGGCGATCTGGGATGCTACGGTCAGCCATTCATCCGCACCCCCCATCTGGATGCGATGGCAAGCGAGGGTATGCGCTTCACACAGGCATACGCAGGAAGTCCCGTCAGTGCTCCTTCCCGAGCTTCATTTATGACAGGGCAGCATACAGGACATTGCGAAGTACGGGGCAACAAGGAATATTGGACGAACGCCCCCACAGTAATGTATGGCAACAACAAGGAGTATGCAGTAGTCGGTCAGCATCCTTATGACCCCGATCACGTTATCCTGCCCGAGATAATGAAAGAGAACGGATATACCACCGGTATGTTCGGCAAATGGGCGGGAGGTTATGAAGGTTCCTGCTCCACTCCGGACAAACGCGGGATAGACGAATATTTCGGCTACATCTGTCAGTTCCAGGCCCACCTTTACTATCCTAATTTCCTCAATCGCTACAGCAAGGCATTAGGCGACACAGGCGTAGTACGTGTCATTATGGACGAGAACATCAAGTATCCGATGTACGGTGCCGATTATCAAAAACGCCCGCAATATTCGGCGGATATGATTCACCAGAAAGCAATGGAATGGCTGGATGAGCAGGACGGCAAACAACCGTTCTTCGGAGTGCTGACTTATACCCTGCCCCATGCGGAACTGGTTCAGCCGGAAGACTCTATCTTAAATGAATATAAAGAGAAATTCAATCCTGACAAGAGCTACAAAGGCAGCGAAGGATCGCGATACAACGCGATCACGCATGTACACGCACAATTTGCAGGAATGATTACGCGACTGGACTACTACGTCGGAGAAGTACTGAAAAAGCTGAAAGAGAAAGGACTGGACGAGAATACACTGGTCATTTTCTCCAGCGACAACGGCCCTCACGAAGAAGGCGGAGCTGATCCTACATTCTTCGGCAGAGACGGTAAACTGCGTGGCTTGAAACGCCAATGCTATGAAGGAGGTATCCGTATCCCATTTATCGCCCGCTGGCCGGGACGTGTACCTGCAGGTACAGTGAACGACCACATCTGCGCTTTCTACGACCTGATGCCTACTTTCTGCGAGATCATCGGCGAAAAGAATTACGTAAAGAAATATGCGAACAAAGACAAAGAAGTAGATTACTTCGACGGCATTTCCTTCGCCCCGACATTACTGGGAAAGAAAAAGCAGAAGGAACATGACTTCCTTTACTGGGAATTTAATGAAACAAATCAGATTGGCGTACGCATGGGAGACTGGAAGATGGTAGTAAAGAAAGGGATACCTTTCCTTTATAATCTGGCAACGGACATTCATGAAGACAACAATGTGGCCGACCAGCATCCGGAGATTGTAGAAAAAATGAAGGCAGTTATCTTTGCACAGCACACGCCTAACCCAAACTTCTCCGTTACACTACCGGAGAAGAAATAAGGTAATAAAAGTTTATCATTTAGGCACAGATTTCGCGGATTACACGGTTTTCAGAGTTGAGTAATTAAAAAACGTGTAGTTCCGCGAAATCCGTGCCTGACTGTTATCAATAGCCGAATAATCCGCTATTGATCCGAGAATTTCCGTGCGGATTCTTTTTCTTCCTCCTGTCTCTTCCTATACCGGATATACCGCAGTGACCACTCATGCATTTTCTTCAGAAACTCCTCTTCTGTGAGCGTATCATAGTAATAATTAAATATACGCTCGTAATAGTTCAAACACTTATCATCCCTTTTTTTAGCATTTCGTAAGTTCCCTTACTCATGCCTATAGCTTGACACATGGCTGAAATACCCACTTTCTCGCATTTAAGTACCTCTTCGATAAAAAGGCCGAATGCAAAATGATGATACTCTTTTTCATTTTTTTCTTGTTTTAAACGTTAATAATAATTTAGTTGTTATAAAAATATTCACATTAGTTCGGATATGTCCGAACTGCCGTTATATCATTTTGTCCTAATTTTGCGCTGCGTTTCAAAAACAGAACCGCATTATTAAAAGAATTAACGATAAATGTTATGACAAACAATTTCAGAATGTCTTATTTCATGCCCCCGATTGCTCCCATCAGGAACGAACAAGGACAAACCGTTACACCCGCCACACTCACTCCCTTCTGCGAAGTTTCGGTCGAACAGGTATATCAGATGATCACCTGCAACGAAAACCTCAAAGCACTGACCGAACAAGTGCGAAGTGCCGGAGACCTGCGAATGGCAAAAGCCTCTTTACTCCCCTACGTAACCCCATGCGGCATATTCATCCGCCGGAGTAGTAAATTCTTCGCATCGCCTTCCGGGCTCGTAGTGGTAGATATAGATAACCTCGACTCCTATCATAAAGCTATGGAAATGCGTCGTACACTGTTCGACGACCCTTTCCTCTGTCCCATACTTACATTCATCAGTCCCAGCGGCCGGGGCGTGAAAGCATTCGTACCTTATAGCAAACTTTACGCAGACGATCAGACACGGAACGTAAAAGAAAGTATAAACTGGGCAATGCAATACATAGAAATAACCTACGGAGCAGAAATGAACGACTCCACAGAAACTCCGCCAAAAGCCGTAGACACCTCCGGCAAAGACATCGTAAGAGCCTGTTTCCTCAGCCACGACCCACAAGCACTATTCAGAGAGTATTGAACAGTCAATCTTGAATAACCAACAGTGAACTATCTATTATCAATTATCCATTAAGAAAATGACCAATATTGAATCTTTACGCCTCATCACTGAGGCAGTCGAAACGGCAGGTGCCGACATTGCACCCTCTTACACCGAGTACGTACAATTAGCATTCGCCATCGCAACAGACTGTGGCGAAGCAGGACGCGAGTTTTTTCACCGCCTGTGCCGGATATCCGCCAAATATCAGCGTGAGCATGCCGAACGAATGTTCTCCAACGCCCTTATAAAGCAGCATGGAGAAATACATCTGGGAACGGCTTTTCATCTCGCAGAATCGACAGGAGTGAAAATCTGCCGGGAGGAAGTTATGAACAGCCGGAAAAATGCAGAAAATGCACTAAATGCACCCTACAATTTTCCCACACACAGGCGCGCGTATAATAAGGTGGAAGAGGAAGAAAACGACAACGACGAAAACACCAATGCTCCAGAAGAACTCTCGACAGACAGTGATCCTCTACAACCCCTGCCTACTTTCCCCGAAGCAGACTGGCCTAAAATCCTAATGCTCATTATGAGCTATGCCACTTCTCCCACACAACGGGACATACTCTTGCTCGGAGCACTGACCGCACTAGGAGCTACGATGGAACGCTATGTGAGATGTTCCTATTCCGGAAAATACCAGTCTCCTTGTCTGCAAACCTTCTTTGTAGCCCCTCCTGCTTCGGGAAAAAGCGGACTTTCACTTATCCGCTTGCTCGTGGAACCTATTCACGACAAAATTCGCCAACAAGTGGACGAAGAAATGAAAGCCTACCGGAAAGAAAAGAAAAACTATGAGTTGCTGGGCAAAGAACGTGTCAATACAGAAGCACCTCAGATGCCTCCCAACAAAATGTTTCTTATCTCAGGCAATAACAGCGGTACCGGTATTCTGCAAAATATCATGGACGCCAACGGAACAGGACTCATCTGCGAAACCGAAGCGGACACCATCGCCTCCGCCATCAGCTCCGAATACGGGCATTGGAGCGACACGCTCCGCAAAGCCTTCGACCATGACAGACTGTCCTACAACCGACGTACCGATCAGGAATACCGGGAAGTAAAGAGAATCTTTCTTGCCGTCCTGCTTTCGGGGACACCCGCACAGGTGAGAGCCCTCATCCCGTCGGCGGAGAACGGACTTTTCTCCCGCCAACTGTTCTACTACATGCATGGCATCTATACATGGGCTGACCAATTTGCGTGCGGAGAGATAGATCTGGACGAAATCTTCAGGTCCATAGGCAGGGATTGGCAACTAAAGCTGGATATACTGAAAGAACACGGTATCCATACGCTTCGCCTCACCGACGAGCAGAAAAAGGAATTCAACGCTCTCTTCTCCGATTTGTTTTTCCGTTCGGACATTGCCAACGGCAACGAGATGAGAAGTTTCATAGCCCGTCTGGCTGTCAATATCTGCCGCATCATGTCAACGATAGCCATGTTACGGGTGTTGGAAATCCCCCAACCCTATCAGCTTAAGAGTTCTGACAGATACGCTCCTGTTCCGGACAAGGAAATTCCCACAGATAACGTCAAGGACGGCATTATTACCCGTTGGGATATAACTATCACTCCTGAAGACTTTAAAGCTGTTCTTGGGCTTGTAAAGCCTCTCTATCGGCATGCCACGCATATATTATCTTTCCTGCCATCTTCGGAAATCCCCCACAGGGCCAATGCCGACCGTGACGCCTTCTTCGATGCGCTGGGTGACGAGTTCACCCGTACACAGTTGACGGAACAGGCTACAGCTATGGGAATCAAACCAAACACCGCACTCTCCTGGCTGAGACGTCTCGTAAAAAAAAGGGCCTCTTTGTCATGAAAGAAAAGGGGACTTACGTACGCGCACGTGTGTGCGTGTGTTAGGGATGCCCCGTAAAAGTGCATTTTTGCATCGGTTGATAACTTTACGTCATAGGGAAATAACGTTTTGTAGAAGCTAAAGCACCGCTTTAGATACCGTAAAGCTATGCTTTAGAAGTCGTAAAGCATAGCTTTAGCTAGGGTTCTCCCAGCGCATCCACGATCGCCCTCACCTCCAGAGGAGTGTAAGAACGGTGCTGCGGCTGATAACCTAAATCGGACAGGCGTTCCTGAAGACCAGGACAGCGGACAATCCATTTATTCATTTTGCGGTAAGCAGCAATGCCGGTAAGTTCGGGAGAATAAAGCTGTGCCAGTTCCATGCGACCATAAGCACGTATTTTGAATTCTATCATGACAAATAAGTTTCTGTTTTACAGTCACAAAAGTAACAAAATATATTCACATTACCTACATTTTATCAGGGAATAACAGACTATAACCGACAACAATTGCACATTACCGACTGTCACTATACACAACCGATTTTCCCGAGTCACAGCATACTATCTTTGTATCACCGAAAGGGAGAAATCCTCACGAAAGTATGTTTAACTCTTTAAAATTATTATTTTATGATTCGTTACAAAATTTATCAGAACCAACAGAAGAAAGGCTTGAATGCGGGCAAATGGTTCGCCCGAGCGGTAAGCGACGAGACATTCGACCTTGCCAAACTTGCGGAACACATGTCGAAACACAATTCACCGTATTCCAGTGGGGTGATCAAAGGCGTGC
>Ga0192245_10747_pt1 | contig 11832 bp, 10 predicted proteins | sample Koala_Koa27_M3_FD_131238 | JGI IMG/M metagenome (GOLD analysis project Ga0192245, IMG submission 131238) | Enriched cells from koala feces incubated with labeled cellulose particles, San Francisco Zoo, California, United States - Koala_Koa2-7_M3 ...
ATTTTTCTCTTCATCTGTCCCACCCCTCCGATAAACATAAATCAAGATTTATTATGCCTGAATATATCACATAATCAAGATTTATTTAATCGCCTAGATACACATTTTCGGGAATTTACTGTCATATTCTTCCACCATATATCAACAAAAGCAAAGATTTCGCAGGGAATCTTAGACTCTATTCTCTCTTGCCGTAATGGTGGGTCTCCCTAAATTGTCCCTTGCGCCGATGGCGGCTTTTACCTCTATGAAAGACAAAACGCCAGTATTCTTTGCCTCGTTCAAAGCGTTGTCCAGCTCCCTGTAATCGGTAGCTGTTTCTATGGATGGATAACCGCAGCCTTCGGCGATTTTCTTCAAATCTATTGCTCCCGCGACTTTTGGTGCGAGGGATGTTTCACCCTGTACCATGCTGGACCCAGCAGTTAAGTGCTCCATTGCGTGTGGTACTATTGAATTTTCTCGTTTTTACCGCTTCCTGATCATATCCATCGCAATGGAAAGCAAGTGTTTAAACTCGCTTGTTCTAAAATAGCATACGGTAAAGATAGCATTTGGAACTACCGCACAGACGGCTAATTTTGCGCCAAATTCCATGATGCCGAAAGGTGGCGTAAACTTGCACAGCACGATGGTGACAGCTCCGGCCAGGACTGTTATCAGCGTATATATCCCATATCTGACAAAGAAAGTGCGTACCGGCGCGTGAAGCCCGTACCGGTAAAGTACTAACGGCTCCACCCAAAAACAGGTCGTCATTGTGCTGATAACTGTGCCAGCCAGAATCCCAGCTACTCCGAATTTCCTGCCAAGGATCACGGATGCGATAAGGTTTATCGAAACTTCAAACATAGGTTTATATCTGTCGTACCAAAATAGTCCCATCACTTCACGGACTGTCAGGCAGGCTGTCCTCATACCGGAGACATAAAAAGCCAGACTAAACCACAGGACTATTGACGTTGAAAAAAGATAACCATTACCCAACCAGAGTGAAATAAAGGGATTGATAAGTACTATCAGGCATATCGAGCAAAAGCCAAAAATCCATGCACCAACGAAATTTATGATATGGAATATCTCAAGCGTACGTTTATTCGAGTTCTGAGCATTAAGATTTCCAAAACTGGCCGAAACCGATTGAAATACAAGGCCAGTAACAGTATTCAAAGCCTGACGGATCATCATATAGTTTGAGTATATACCAACCGCCGTAAGTCCCACTAGCTTTGATATTAGGATATTATCTGTACTAAAGACGATAACCCCGCCAACTTTATGAAAAACCATAGCAAAGACATTCCTTTTTATCTCCGCCTTTATCTCACAAGGAAGAGGCGGAACGTCTGTCTCTCGCAGGAAAGGGTATAAGCGATTGGCCTTCCTTGATAAAAGGATATTTTCCAACAAAGTATTAGCTGCCTGTAACAGCAGATAAAAAATAAAATTGCTTGTAAGCCATAATACCACCATTTGCGCGACATTCAGAATGAAGAAAAGTCCATAATGATAAGTTGTTACAATATGCCACTTTTGATTAGCAATAATTAGTGAGCGCTTATAGGTAAAGAAATATGAAGTTGCTGAGTTAACGACATATATAAGATAAATAAGCCTGATATTCGGAATATCTGGCATATCTCTGATAAAAAACTGCAAAAAAGGTGTAAGCGCACAACCTGCAACAAGGATAAAAACTCCAACGGTGGTATAGATAGTCTTATACAGCCGCATAATAGATTTTATCTCTGAAAAATTTTCCTCTGCGATTGGCTTATAGAGGCTGTAAACGATAGCTGCCCCCACGCCAAGTTCAGCCAAAGCAAGCATGGACAGAATATTGGAAAATAGTCCATTCAGCCCAAGATATTCGGCGGAGAGAAACATTACAAAAACCTTGCGGGAAACAAGGCTGATAAGAATCCCCAGCATTTGACCTGCCAGGGCAAACTTTATGTTCTTAACGGTGTTTGATGTGCGGCTCATTGTGATAAGCTCCTAACTAAAAATTCACACAAAGCTAACAATAATAACATATCACCTAAACTACGGAGATATAATAATGTTGTGCGGCTGCCAATACGGCAATGTCATATAGTTAAACGTTACAAATCATTGTTTTTATACAGATCTATATACTCAGCAAATCTGTCGTTTTCCCAATAATTATTTGCATGCTTTAAACACGCTTCACTGTTAAAGAAATGTTGATTGCATATACCGTAGATTTCTTTTTCCATTGCATCGATATCACCAGAAACAACGACATGGCCGCATGTTTCGTTGATAATTTCCGAACTTCCACCTGTATTGAATGTTATAATAGGAGTTCCGCAAGCAAGAGCTTCCATATTAACCGTCGGAAAATTTTCTTCTCTCGTTGGATTCACAAACAAATCTGCCGCTGTATATATTTTAGCAAGTTCTTTTTGATTCTGCGTACGGTGAATGGAAGTAATATTCCACGGTAAACGTTTGTCCACATTAACGTCTGTTCCTACGAGAACTATCTTATATTGCTTGGGTAAACGTTTTGAGAGTTCAATAAATACATCAAGTCCTTTTCGTCTGTCCCAACCGAAAGCAACACCGAGAAGCATATATTCGTCTTTACCGATGCTATGTGCCTCTCTAAAATTATTTTTTGTTGGTTTGAATACATTTAAATTAATACCATTATTAATTACTTTGACCTGATAATTCTTTAGAAACGACTGCTCAACCAGTTCAGCAAGCCATTGCGAAGGAGTAACAATAGTCATGTTTTGAACGCCGGTGAACCATTCTTTTTTTAGGTTATACATGATTTTTGTACGGTCGACATAGCTTTTGGGATATTGTCGATATTGCGGGCAATCATAACATTCAGTCCTCCATTTATTGCATTTTACTATGGTAAAGTAAGGACATTGACCGGTGAATGCCCAACAGTCGTGTAGTGTCCATACTACAGGTATTTTTTTACTTTTTATATAGTTAAAAAGCATCTGTAGATTAATGTAACAATTATGTAGATTATGCAAATGAATGATATTTGGCTTTATTTTATCGATTTTTCTTAAAAAACATATTGTGTCAATAAAGGAGTAACAACCATTTTTGCCTGTTAATTCGGCGAGTTTTATATGTAAGTTTCGGCTAAAACGATTGCCAATAAAAATATGATCCGTCAATTGTTTTTTTCTTGTGGATCTGCCGTCCGGGCATGATGTGTAGCACGTTATACCATGCGCTCGTGCCAAGGCTGCAATTCCTAACATAATATTTCCTGTGCTGCCATAGTTACATGAATTTATTTCTAGAACGGTCATATTATTACCTCTCAAAGTTACTAAGTGTATGAAAAAATGCTTCCGCAGTATTTACATAAAACTCTGTACGTAATTGCTCATATGGAACGTCGGATCCCTTATTGCCTTCAATAAACTTATGGACATTATGTGCAGATTCTTTTATATTTGAAGACTCTTCTAAAATAAGAGATAGCGGATATTTTCTAAAATAGGCTAAAGAAGGATCTTCTTTTATTGGAGTCGTGGATATAATAGGTTTGCCCAGTGACATATATTCAAATATTTTTGAAGGTGTCATTGATGAAATTGTATTTCCTATATTCAAAAAAATGTCTGCATCTTTTTCATACTCAATTACTTCATGATGTGGACATCGTCCAATAATTTTTACTCTTTGATCTTGTCTTGCGTATTCGTTTAATATCGCACACTCTTTAGTCCCAATAAATATCAATTGATAGCTACTTTCATTGAGACACGCAAATACTTTAAGAAAAAACTCTGGAGATCTTACGCCGTTGGGAAGAGAACCCGCGTATAATATTTTAGTTACGTTATTGTCAGGAGTATTTCTTTTTGGCTTTTCAGGCATTATTGTTAGCAATGGCAAATCAAGGAATGTAAAATTTTTATAATACTTTTTACCAGAGCTGTATTTTTCATGGTGGCAACGGCTTGATTCCATTGCGATTATCATATTGGCATTAGCAAGGAGAATTTGTTCCCAGAACAAACCTCTTTTTATTATCATACGAGAGGAAAAATATCTTGGCCCATATCCACCTGATAGGGAATCCAGGAAGTATGGGATGTAGTAAATCAATGGTTGTTTTTTTTTGATAAAATAAGCTGCAATTAAAGTGTCTATTTGTGTATATATTGGAACTATTATATCAATGTTGTTTTTTTTGCATAACCTCTTTGCTAAAATATAAATCTTGTACGTATATAGTGGTGATACCCAAGGCCACGTGAAAATGCTAATCATCAATTTCAGTTTGTTGATTAGCCAGTTAGTTTTTGTGATAAATATTCGCATTATGTTGTTAATTTGTGCATGAATAAGGAAGGATGATATCCTATATACAAGCCTTGGTGTCACTGTATAATAGTAAATCCCGTCAATGTCGTATTGATGCCTGCCACGAAATTCATGGTTAGTAATACAATATACCTCATACCCTTGTTTTATCATTTCTTTCATTACAACAAGTGTACATATGCCATTAGCTGATTCAGACTCTGTAACTATAAAAAGTATACGCATATTTTATCTCCGTTCAAAATACCATTTATTCCGTCCGTGGCTTTAGCCCATAGAATACAAGCGTATATATAAAAGTTATCATCAAAAAATTCTCTGTAGAAAAAAGTAAGATACTAAATAGAATTAACAAAAAGGTTGTCATAGTACCTCCCTTTTTTAGCATAAAATATCTGATTTCTCCGTATACAAGACATATTCCAAATGGAATTCCATATACGCATATCCAGTTAATTTGTGTAAAAGTAGCCATATTATGACATTTTTCCTCTTGTAAGATCAAAAAATCAGCCATTCCTATCCCATATAATGGCGATTTAATAATTTCTTTCATTGGTTCAATCAAGGCTAATAATCTAACCTTAGTGGAGGCATTTGCTGTATTTATATCACTAAACTTAAGCTTTTCAAAAACGTGAAAAATAAGTCTATCATTAATAAATATACAATATCCTAAGCCTATTATAATTACTATCCAAAAAAGAATTCGTATCTTTATATTCATTTTCTTTAATGACTCTGGATAAAATGCAATGAATAGTATGATATTACAAATTATCCCCAATGTGGATAAGGTAGATAAAATAGTTGCTGTTAGTACAAATATTTTTTTATAATTAAAATTTTGTTCTTTAAATAGCATTAAATAGATTCCTATGTTTAAAAATATTGAAAAAGCACCGGGTTCCCAAAAAGGGCCGTAGTTTCTACAGACATATGTATTGTCATTTAAAACTGAAAAAAATGCATTGTAGAAAGAAATTCCTTCACGATTAATAATAAACGGAAATATTGTTATTAATTTGGGAAATGAAAGGTTAATTCCCCATGTAATTAATGAGAAGCAGGCAATAAAGTAGATAATATCGATATATAAATGTTCCATCCTATTCCTGTCTACGAAGCAGGTAAATAAATATCCTGCAACTAAACAGGTCATAAAAATCATAGTTTGTTTTAAGTTGCCAAAGAGCGCGCCAGAAGCTATCGCGCACGTACATAATAGTATACAAAAAATGGTATTTTTTTTATTGATTCTCGCTACAGAAAAAATCAATAAAATTATAATAACTATAGCAGTTAATACAATTCTTGATGTTCCAGTTGTTTTAGATATTAACCAAAAAGAAGAATCTATTGTCATTATCATAAATAAGGCTAATAATATGATATTTTTATTCATAAGAGTCTTCCGTTAATGCTGTATTCAGTAATTGTACACTTTTTTTATATTCATCAATTACCCGATTTACCTCTATATCGCAGTTGATACGAAATATTTCTTGACTAATGCTAGTATAGTAATTATTTATTTCATTGGTAAAATTATGGTTAGCAGGATCACATTCTAGTCCAATTGCTGCTTTTTTAGCCATTCTTCCCATAAATGATCCCGTAAAGCACAGCTGCGGTAGATAAAATATTATCCCATCATAATATTTATTACCCATAGCAAGCATCATGTTATTGTCGTAGTATATGTTATGTATAATATCGATATTACGAATAAATTCGTATCTTTCCTCGGGGCGATACTCTCCATGAAAGAAAATATTATCGGCTTGAAGTTCTTCCGTGTAATTTTTTAGGCTCTTTGCAATATTTTGCTCTCTACCATAGTAGTGGAGTTCAAAACGAGAATCTTTACTTATTTTTTCAATAATTTGACGATTGATGTCTTCATGGCGGATGAACCCCCAAAAACCGATTCTAATCTTTTCAGAATGTGTTCCATATTTTATTTTTTCATCTCGATGTTTAAACGAATCGAGCAATATATTATGAGACGTATAAATTTGCGTATTAGCTGGGAGATATTTTCTAAACGCATCAGAGCTGATAAAAGTTAATTTTGAATGATTTACTAGTACATGTATCAATTTTTGGAATATAAAATTTTCTTCATATGTTGAATCCCTATAATCTAGAATATACTTTTTATTATAATGTTTAATAAGTATATCCATAACCACAATAGCAGTGATTGTATGTAAAACAATAATAAAATCAAAATTAGAATTTATTAAAATAGATTTTGCATACTCTCTGTATTTTACAAAATTACATATTTTCTTTGATTTAATTACATCATCTTCCTGAAAACTAGAAAATTCATGAAATATCACGGAGTGATATTTTGATTTATCTTCGCTTTTACAGTCACGATTCCAATAAAGTACATGTATATTATTATTCTCGCAATCGATGTTGTCCAAATAGAAGTTTATATACGGCATATATTTTAACTTTGAAAATCCCATAATAAGAATTTTCATGATTTTCTCCATACCATCCTGTCTACAATCTCAGTATAGCTTTGAATGATCCCTACTACTTTTGTGCTAACAATCTCTTCTGTATAATCCGGTACATCGGCTCCCAGGTCGCCGTTACTCTGCATCTCCACCGCCGTATCAACCGCCTGTAAGACGCTTTCTTCTGTTATCGAACCAAGTATGAAATTCCCCTTGTCCATTGCCTCCGGCCTCTCCGTACTTGTCCTTATGCAGATGGCGGGGAAGCATTTGAAGTACGAGGCCTCTTCCGGCAGTGTGCCGCTGTCGGAGACGACGCAGAAGGCATTTTTCTGTAAACTGTTATAGTCGGAGAAGCCAAATGGTTTCATGCTTCTTACGTTAGGGTGGAATTTGAAGTCTCTCTCTTCTATGAACTTCCTGCTCCTTGGGTGTGTGCTGTATATCACCGGCATGTCATATCTCTCCGCCATCGCGTTTACCGCATTCATAAGGGCGAAGAAGTTCTTTTCAATGTCAATATTCTCTTCCCTGTGGGCCGAGAGAAGGATGTATCTGTTTTTCTCCAGCCCCAGTGTCTCAAGTATTTTGCTTTTTTCTATCTTTTCTCTGTTTGCCGTAAGCACCTCCGCCATCGGTGAACCGGTGACGAACGTCCTCTCTTTAGGCCTGCCCTCGGCATTCAGGTAGCGTCTGGCGTGTTCGCTGTAGCAGAGATTGACGTCGGCTATGTGGTCTACTATCCGCCTGTTCATCTCCTCCGGCAGATTTTCGTCAAAGCAGCGGTTGCCGGCCTCCATGTGGAAGATGGGAATTTTCAGCCGCTTGGCCGAGATAGCTGAGAGTGCGGAGTTGGTGTCGCCTAGTATCAAGAGGGCGTCAGGTTTGACCTCTTTCAATATTGTGTACGACTTGGCGATGATGTTGCCTATCGTCTCCCCAAGGTCTTTGCCTACGGCGTCAAGGTAGTAGTTCGGCTCACGCAGATCTAAATCCTCAAAGAATATCTGGTTGAGGGTGTAGTCCCAGTTTTGCCCCGTATGTACGAGGATGTGGTCAAAGTATTTGTCGCATTTTTTTATCACTTCGGAGAGACGTATTATCTCCGGCCTCGTTCCGAGGATGGTCATAAGTTTGAGTCTTTTCGTCATTCCCATTTTTTCCGTTAAACCTCCTGATAGTATGTGTCAGGTCTCTGCGGGTCGTAAGGTTCGTTGACCCACATGAAGGTCACGAGGTCGGTCTCTCCAATGTTGGTGATGCTATGCGTGTATCCCGTGGGAATGTCCACCACTTCTATCTTGTCCCCGCTTACGATGTAATCGATGATTTGATCGCTCCCGATCTTACGGAAGGATATTTTCCCCTTGCCGCTCACAACGACGAATTTTTCGTTTTTTGTATGGTGCCAATGATTGCCTTTTGTAATTCCCGGTTTAGTTATATTGACTGACATCTGTCCGCGGTCCTGAGTCCTCAATATCTCTGTAAAGCTCCCTCTATCGTCAATGTTCATCTTCAAAGGGTAGGAAAATTGATCCTCTGGCAGATAGCTCAGGTAGGTGCTGTAGAGTTTTTTTATAAAAGGGTCAGACATGTCCGGTACAGAGAGGTCCCTGCGGTTCTCTTTGAATGTGTATAGCAGATCTGCTATATCCAACAGTTTTATGTTATGCACCTGTGGCACATAACAATATCCACTCTCTTCTTTATGAGCTTTGCCAACCAAAGCACCCGTCAGTTCTTCGATAAGGTCATCTATGTAGACGAGGCTTAGTGTCGGGTTAGCTTCGTTCACCTTTATGGGCAGGCCCCTGGCGATGTTGTGGCAAAAAGTGGCTATTGCGCTGTTGTAGTTCGGACGGCACCACTTGCCGAATACGTTGGGGAAGCGGTAGACGTAGACGGGGACATTGTTATCTCTGCCATATGCAAAGATCAGATCTTCACCCGCCTTTTTGCTTTTGCCGTAAGGGTTGTCAAGCTCTGCCTGAATGGAGGAGGAGAGCATTATGGGGGCTCTGTTTTGATGTTTTTTCAGATTTTCAAGGAGTATGGTGGTGAAGCCGTAGTTGCCTCTCATAAAGTCGTCCTGGTTTTCCGGCCTGTTTACTCCTGCCAGATGGAAGACAAACTCACAGCATGAGGCATATTCCTCAAGCTGTTTTTCATCGCTGTCAATGTCATAAGAGAGGACTTCATGATTTTTGTTATGAAGTTCCGCGATTAGATTTTTGCCGATGAAGCCATTTGCCCCGGTTACGAGTATCTTCATCTTGTTTGACCTACTGCCTTTTTGCCAGTCTCTCTCCATTCCGCCAATTCGTCGCGGATGTATTTTAAAGAGAGCAGTTTTTCTTTTACGGCCTCTGCGTCAAGCAGCTCCGTGTTGTCGGAGTTAAATTCTGTTATTTCCGCCTCTTTGGCCGTGCCGATGTTAAAGTATTTTTCGTAGTTGAGGTCGCGCTTGTCGCATGGGACACGGAAGAAGTCGCCCATGTCTTCGGCGTGGGTGCATTCTTCTTTGGTGAGAAGGGTCTCGTACATTTTCTCCCCGTGACGGATGCCGATAATTTTTGTCTCGGCCTCTTTATTGAAGAGTTCTTTTACAGCCTGAGCCAAAACAGCGATGGTGCAGGCTGGGGCTTTTTGTACCATGATGTCGCCGTTGGCGGCATGCTCAAAGGCAAACACGACGAGGTCTACGGCCTCTTCAAGGCTCATGATGAAGCGTGTCATCGCCGGTTCGGTTATTGTAAGAGGGAGTCCGGACTTTATCTGTTCGACAAAACGCGGGATGACGGAGCCGCGCGAGGCCATGACGTTACCGTAGCGTGTGCAGCAGATGGTGGCCTTTGCCGGATCTACGGTACGGGACTTGGCGATGACGACCTTTTCCATCATTGCCTTTGAGGTGCCCATGGCGTTGATTGGATAGGCCGCCTTGTCCGTAGACAGGCAGATGATCTTTTTAACACCATATTCTATGGCGGCGGAGAGGACGTTGTCGGTACCGATGATGTTCGTCTTGGCGGCTTCGATCGGGAAGAACTCGCATGACGGCACCTGTTTTAAGGCCGCTGCGTGAAAGACATAATCCACACCGTGCATGGCGTTTCTGATGCTGTTTATGTCGCGCACGTCGCCGATGTAGAACTTTATCTTCTCGTTGTTACGGTACTCGGTGCGCATGTCGTCCTGCTTCTTCTCGTCACGGGAGAAGATGCGGATCTCTTTTATCTCCGTGTTGAGGAAACGATCCAGTACCGCGTGGCCGAAGGAACCGGTACCTCCTGTGATTAGAAGTGTTTTGTCTTTAAACATTGTCATAGCCTACCTTTAAGAACATTGAATCGATTTGATCCAGCAAAGTTTGTTTTTCATAGTGATCTTCGTAATATTTACGGGCATTTTTACCCATCAAGAGCAATTCCGTTTTGGGAACGGCGCAAATCTTTTCGATAATATTTGCCAGCCCAATAAAATCACCTGCGTCTGCGGCAAAGCCTGCCTTTGCCTCATTTATAACAAGTTGAGATTCTCCATCAGCGCTTACAAGGGTAGGAATCCCGCACGCAAAATATGTTTGCAGTTTAGCCGGCAACGTCATTTTAAATATTTCACTTGGCGAAAGAGGCAATAACGCCGCGTCGCATACGGATATATAATCCGGAATCTGTGTTGCCGGACGTTTGGAAATAAAATTGAAATATTCCTCGACTCGTTCTTTCTTGATAAGGGTCAAGAGTGTATCCTTAAAGCGCCCGTCTCCTATGATATTAAAGCGGACCCGTACACCCTTCTCTTCTAATATTCGTGCCGTAAGCGGCAGTATATCTAATCCCTGTGCCACGCCAATATTACCGGCAAATATAATGTTAAAGACCCCGTCATTCGGGATATCTGCGATAACATCAGTTTTCTTACAGATTATTGGTTTATACCATTCCTCAGCATATTGTGGCCAAAATTTAATATCACACTTGATACCGCGCTTCTTAATAGCATTGATAAAACTATGTGAAGAGGTGAGGATTAAATCTACATTTTGATAAATGTAGTCAACGACATTTCCAACTAAGCCTAGTATTTTTTTATTTTTTATACCACCGACATATTCAATGTTTTCTGGCCATAAATCCATAACGTACAATACGGATGAGATGCCCCTTCTTTTCGCATACCATACACCAGGCAGCGCTTGGGTCATTGGTGAGACCTCATACACAAAAACTTTATCAGCTTTCAGCGTTGTAAATTTTGACCATAAAAATCCGGAGATTATAAATGAAATATAGTTAAGCGCCATCATTACGGCACTGTTGCCACGCGGAATGATGGGCAAACGAATGATGTCAATTCCATTGTATCTTTCAGTTCTTTTTTGAAAATATCCATATCCGTTATAAAATTTGCCCTGTGGATAATTGGGGATACCGGTAATTACAGTAACTTGATAGCCACGTTTTATCCACTCCGTGCAGATGTCGTTTACTCTGAATTGCTCGGGATAAAAGTATTGTGATATAACAAGGATATGTATTCTATCCGGCATGTGCGGCCATCCTGACTATGCCATCACAGAATTTCACTGCGTTGTATTTTCCACAATCGGAAAGTTCTTTTGCGTATAATTTCGACCCAAACGCCTTGTTGAATAACCCGCTGTTTGAAAGTATTTTGCAGACGAATGCAGGAACGGGCATCATAAAGATTATTTTGCCCTTTATTTTCCTATAATCTGCAATGACGTCTTTTGTCGCAACGTATTCTTCGTTTTGCGGGAAGAATATTCCTCCTGATGCATTATTTATTACCAGCCTTACGCATTCAGTGAAGTTGTCTATGTAGATCATGCTGCGCCGGTTTTCTATGTTGGGGAATATAAGGGCATACTTTGCCAGCTTGAGCAGCTTGGGAAAGTTGCCTTTGCACCCAGGTCCATAGATGACGGGCGGGCGCATGATTGATACGATGAATTTGTCGTCTGCCATTTTCTGTATCGCAAGGTCGGCCTGCA
>Ga0192245_10753_pt1 | contig 11738 bp, 11 predicted proteins | sample Koala_Koa27_M3_FD_131238 | JGI IMG/M metagenome (GOLD analysis project Ga0192245, IMG submission 131238) | Enriched cells from koala feces incubated with labeled cellulose particles, San Francisco Zoo, California, United States - Koala_Koa2-7_M3 ...
AATACCTTGCGGACCAGGCAGAGTCAATACGTTGTCAAACTTGCAACCGGGGGTGAAAACCCGGGCAACAGCCGCCACGAACCATAGTTTTGTCTGTTCCCTGACAAGCGGCGTGTCCTCTGCTCCCAAATAATCAATGAGGGTTGTGGCTATGCGGGGCTGTCCGTCCCATGTTTCTTGGGTGATAAAATCCTGTACTGGGTTAAAACTCCGTTCCGAAGAGGTCGTTTTTAGTATTTCAAATACCTTATTCTGCGTCAGATGCAAATCTGTATGTCCTTTCCAAATAGTCTTGTATCTTTCCTGCCGATTCCTCATCAATCTTGTTGCCATTGACATTGCGAAACAAAGGGCTGAAACATACATCGTCCTGACAAAAGGTGTCATATCTTATCTGACTAAGATTCTCATCCAAAGTGAAAATAAGTCGGAGGTTGCTGATGGATCGGACTGGATTCCCATAGCTGTCTGTTACCAAATCTTTTTTCCAATTATCTTCCATATTACTGCTCCTTAATATGGATTCCACCTGACTCTTTTGCCAAAGACAGTGCAAGGTCTGCATCCACCACAATCTTTCGCCCTATCTGTGTGATAGCCTTGTCTATGATGCCGCTCTTCTTAATGCGGTTAGCCGTGGGTACGCTGCATCCGAACACACGGGCAATCCCCTCTATACCATAATAGTTGCCTTTGGAAGCCATTGGGGATGTAGGCTTTTCGGTGGACGCTACACTCTTTGTAATGAGAAAGCAAAGCTCCTCGCCTGTCATCATGGCGATAGGCTTTTGAAGTAATTGGTTAAAATTGAATTTTTCTTCCATACCTTTACTTGTTTAGTTATTAGATACTTTAAGCCTCGGCTCAACTCTGTGAAACCGATTTCACGAGCAAAGGTAGTTTATGAAACTCTGCATATCGGTCGGTTTATTTGTAGCTTAATATAACCAACCGATTTACAACAGATGTTTGCAGAAAAAGTTGCGGATAACCGAGTTTCCCAATTACACGTTCTTGATAAAATAGTCCGTCCATCGGTCTATTATCCGTTTTGCTTTGATATAACTGTTTCCTCTTTGAGGTGAAGTCAATGTTATGTCTTTGATTTCACCATATCTTTTCTGTGGAATGTCATGCCCGTAATGTCGCTGGTAGAATTGTTCAATGGCACGATGAAATGTCATGTATTTTATGGAGGCTTTTATTCTGCCTGCTTTTACCAATGATTTCAACAGATAGGCAAGACTTATGTCCTCTGTGTTCTCTTCAAGAAACGAGCGGATGCCCTGCTTGATGCGCTCCTTGTCCCCGACGAGAATGTCATCCAATGATTGCATAACCTTTTTGTTCCCACGTTTACCTTTCACTTTCCGTAAGGCAAACATAACTTCCTTCCATATTTCAGGGTTACACTTCTCTACAGTATCTTCCCAATCCGCTTTGGTTGCTGTGCCCATCTCTATACTTCCATTGACAAGCATGGTAACGCATGATTTTATTAGAATCATGTCGCCATTGTCAATCTCTCCACTGTTCAGCAGGCGGTTAAGCAACTTTGCCATACGAGACAGACCGTGGTCAAACACGACAAAATAATACATGCAATAAGCCAAGTCTTCTTTCTTTTCCATCACACGGTCATAGAGGTTAGCCATAAATCCACCAATAAACACCGCATGGGAGAGGAAAACAATTTGAGAGATATAGGTCAGGAACTGATAGACCATTTTTCTTTCCAGCTTGCTCAACAGATAGCATCCTTTGCTGTTTTTCATAAGTACATCCAGTTGCTCTATCAAATAGGATCTCGTTTCCTGCGGTAAGCGGTTCCAAATTTCAATAGGTGTTCCGGAATGAACCATCAGCAGCCCTGACTTCGGAGAAGTAAGCAGTTCAATTGCCCCCGTTTTTACATTGATACCTATCCACAATCGTTTGTTTGTGATACATTGGGCGATGGTCTCGGTATATTGGCCAGCCCATTGTCGGTTTACGATGTCTGGTACATCCTTCCCGTTGGCAAAATCTGAAAGCCAGTTATACATCATCAAGGCTTCGGGTGGTGTGCAGTCCCGCATCATCTGATACATGTCCATCAGAACAGTTATACCACCTTTAGCCACAGCATCTATGCGCTTACAAAAGTTGGTATATACTTCTTCGTTGACTGATTTCCATGCGCGGATAGCCATATCAGCAGTGTCCTTTCTCTTGGAATAGGATTTTATCCTTTCTATGAAGTTTATCATTGTCTTATGGTATTAAGGTTGTCTGAACAGTTTGAGCAATTCTTCTGTGGACATGCTTGCCAGCTTTGCCAACAGAGCATCCCTTTCAGAAGTATTACCCAAGTTTAGCAGCTTTGAATTGTTCTGCATCTGTATGTCGAGAGGATAGTGCTCGATGTAGATTTGAGTAATGGCATGGTCTGAAGAAGCATGTCCCATGCTCTCCGAGATATAATCCATATCTACTCCTGCATTATGCAGGTTGGTGGCAAACGAGTGTCGGCACCACGTACCGGACGGACAGATGGATTTATCCCAATTCAGTGCTTCGTGACATATTTTGATGATACGGTCTTTCACATTAGAATTTTCCTGCATGGTATATTTGCGGCGCAACTCTTCTGTTTCCGCGCCTTTTAATATATGAGGAAAAACAAGACCATCCCGAGTCGGAGGTGCCGCCACTTCATCTAACACATATTGTAAAGGAGGGATAATGGGAACGATAACTTCAGAACCGTCAGCACTTCTTCTGGAAGTTTTCTTTCGGTTGAAGCGGAAAGCCTTTCCGTTTGTCTGATAATAATAACTATCGTAAGTCAATCGTCCTGCATCTGCCATATTGAATCCATTGCATAGGTACTGGGCAAGAAACAGCCCCAACGAGTAGTGGGCACGTTTGGTATATTCTTCCGACCAATGTTCGGGATATTTCTTTGAGACAAAAAGGTTATATAGCTCCGTCATCTGGCAGACATTCAGAAAGCTCTGTTTGCGCTTCGCACTCTTGGGTATGCTCACAAGCCCTTTCTCCTTCTTATTAGAAAACGGATAAGGAACCTCTTTGAGGTAGCCTTCATGCACACATCTGTTCCATACGGCACGGCAACAACGGAGATAAATCCCGGCGGTAGTATCACTGATTTTCCCGACTATCGCCCCATTCTCGTCTTTTACTCCATTATGCATACCGTCTTTCCACTTCTGAATTTCCGCAGCACTGATGTAGAATCCTCTAATCATATTGGTTCCGAGAATTTTTCTGAATGATTTGAGTGCGCACTCGTAGCTCTCTGCCGTGGTAAAACGTGTACCGCCATCGTCTGTACGCAATTCATGAATAATTAGTTCCCATATACCAATAAAGGATTGTGACTTGGTCGGATCTTCTTTGAATAGCATCACTCCCTCCCCCATGACACATTGACGTACCATTTCAAATGTCAGGATGCCACCTTTATTCAGGTTCATCAGAATTTCTTTGTATTTGGAAACAAAGGTGTCTTCCCACTCTTTTTGAAGTCTGTAGTTCTCACTTTTGCATTTAGTTGCATTACAAATGTCTGAGAACTTTCTTTCAGTGAAAGAACTTCCAACGGTAAGATAAAAGCACTTGCGGTCTATCGTGAAACGGAGAGATAACGGAAACTCACACGCATTTTTCCTGCGAGTACGTGAGTCCAACACGACAGAAACAGAACAGTTCCGTTCCTTGAAAAGCGACAGAGACTTTGTCAGTTTTTCCATTGCATTCATTGTTTATGTTCAACATAACCTCTGAATACAGACGCTTTGCAATGTGAGGCATACATATACAAAACACTGCATATAACCACAGAGTCCCTATCCTCAGGCGGATAAAAACATCGTTGTTATATGCAGCGGTGCAATCTCGTTGGCTTCTGTCGCTGACTGGTAACCGGGCTTATGCTAATCGGTCTCAACCCCTGAAGCAACTCTCGCGTTTCGTTTGTCATAGAGTACCCTCCGACTGGCACTCCCTCTACGCATTGATCCATCGGAATGGGATAACCCTCCCACGGCGGTTAGGCAAACTCACTTTTCTTTTTCAAGAAAGAGCACCACCAAGGTCATGGCTTGCCACAAATGCATTACGCGATACAAAAGTACGATATTATTCTATAAATCAAGGTGTAAATAGAATATATTTGAGTTTATTTAACCGCCAAGTATTGTCACATTAACAGAATATTTCAATGAATTATGTTATAGAATGGCATGGGTTTTCATAGAAATTCTATGTGTAAACAGAGCCAACTCAAACCGTTTGTTTACGCATTGTTTACGCAGACAAAGAAAAAAGCACTTGCGATTTCTCGTAAGTGCTTGATTTCTAATGTGGACCAGCCTGGGCTTGAACCAGGGACCTCCAGATTATGAGTCTGTTGCTCTAACCAACTGAGCTACAAGTCCGGTGTATCTTTTTCGGATAGCGGGGCAAAAGTAGTGCTTTTTGTTGAAATATGCAAGCCTTTTTTGCTAAAAACGCGGAATGGTGATTAGAATTTATACTTGCGTTTGGGATTTTTGGGGAACCAGCCTTTTCTGACCCGCTCTTCCTGTTCAAATACTTCCTTGATAGTCCAGAAGGAAGAAAAGGCAAATACGCCCAACAGCGAAGACAGGAGGATGTTTTCGGCATACAGGGAGGCCACAACTCCACCTATACCCAATAACAGGAAAACCCACCAGCAGCGTGTACCCCAATGGTATTCGGCTTTTACGACAACGGGATGGAGCAGGCCGATGATAAGAAAGGTGCATATGCCGATGACAAGTCCCGACAGATGATACTCGTTAAGAAAATCCATAAGAGAAGTGTTGTGCGCAAGGAAAAAACGGTAGAGGAACGCCTGGCTGTAATATTCAGCGCACCTCTGCCGCTTGTTGTATATATGGAGGAAAGAAAATCTCCTTACTGCTTTTCGGGGCAGATAGGGATTTCCTTCTTAATGCTTTGTTCCAATGAGATAAGTGTTTCGGTAGCCGTTACACCCGGAATTTCCTGCATCTTGTTGTTCAGCAAGTCCATCAGGTGCTCGTTGTCGCGGGCATATACCTTGGTCAGCATGGTGTAGGGGCCGGTGGTGAAGTGGCATTCCACAATTTCGGGAATCTTTTCCATCTCGGCAACCACAGCCTTGTACATGGAGCCTTTCTCGAGCTTGATACCCACGTAGGTGCAGGTGCGGTAGCCCAACGATTTGGGGTTGACGTGATAGCCGGAGCCGGTAATAACGCCCATGTCGATCAGACGCTGTACACGCTGGTGAATGGCTGCGCGCGATACTCCACAATCTGCGGCCACATCCTTGAAGGGGATACGGGCATTCTGGGAGATGATTTCCAGAATCTGCCGGTCAAGATTATCTATTTTTTCCATAATAGTAAAATAAGTAAAGTACTTGTTCTTGTCAAATAGTAAGCAAATATAGGACTTTATTTTAATTTATCTATGAAATGGCGAGAAAAAAAGAGGAAAAGATAAAAAAAGACGGGGAAACCCGGTGCTATTTGCATTTCCGGTTTCCCCGTCTGTTATGGTTTTTTGCAAAGAGGCTTTTCTTACTTGTTTTCGATGCCCAGCAGTTCTACTTCAAAAATCAGCGTAGAGAACGGTTTGATTTTGCCACCCATTTCTCTTGAACCGTAAGCCAGTTCGTAGGGGATGTAGAGTTCCCACTTCGAGCCTACCGGCATCATGGTCAGTGCTTCTGTCCAGCCTTTGATTACTTGGTTGGCGCGGAAGGAAGCAGGTTGCGTTTTGCCGTCTTTATCTTTGCGATTGTAAGAACTGTCAAACTCGGTACCGTCAATCAGCGTACCTCTGTAGTTTACTTTCACTTTGCTGGTATCGGCCGGAATGGCACCTGTACCCTGGGTCAGGATTTTGTATTGCAGACCGCTTTCGGTAGTAACCACACCTTCTTTGGTCTTGTTCTCGGCCAGGAATTTTTCACCGGCAGCCTTGTTGTCGGCATATTTCTCGGCCAGTGCTTTTTCCTTGATTACGTCCATTTTGGTGCGCATGTAGTTTTCGGCCTGCATTTTCTGCATTACCTTGTAGTCTTTGAGCACGCCTGCTACGAAACCGGCCAACAGGTCGCCACGGCTGATGGTGTTTACAGAGTCGTTGCCGAAGATTTGCTGGGTGAAGCCTTCTACCCATTGCTTGCTTACCATCTGGCCAATTTGCAGACCGGCCATGTAAGCTACGTCTTTGTCGCTGATGTTAGAAGCACCTTCGTTGAAGCCTTTCAGGAACGCTACCATCTGGGTAGAGTCGATGCCTTGTTGCATGAGGTATTGGTCGAGGCCTTCTGTACGGGCCATACCGATGGCGTAAGACAGTGAGTCGATGTCTGTTTTCAGGTTTGCTTTCGGGCTTTGTGCCGTACACGATGCCAGGCCGGCTACTACGGCAAGGGTCAGGATAAATGTAATTTTTTTCATTTTGCTTTTTACTTATGTTTGATTACTTAGATAATATTTTCAGCAGTTCTACTTCAAAAATCAGTGTGCTGTGCGGGGGAATCATCTGTCCGGCACCTTGTGCGCCGTAACCCAGTTCGCTGGGGATGTAGAGCTTCCACTTGGCGCCTTCGGGCATCAGTTGCAGGGCTTCCACCCAGCCGGGGATGACCTGGTTGACACCGAACACGGCGGGTTCTCCGCGCTTGACGGAGCTGTCGAACAACGTGCCGTCTACCAACGTGCCTTCGTAGTGGCACTGTACCCGGTCGGTGATTTTGGCATAGTGGCCGATGCTGCCTTCTTTTATTACTTCGTATTGCAATCCGCTGGGCAGGGTTACCACGCCGGGGCGTTTCTTGTTTTCTTCCAGCAGCTTTTTGCCTTTTTCAATGTTTTCGGCATTTTTTTGGGCTTCCAGTTCTTCAAAATACTTGTTCACGATGTCGCGGGCTTCGGTGTGTGTGATGGCGGTAGGGTTTCCGTCGAGCACATCTTTGATGGCTTGTGCAAAGTCGTTTACGTCGATGCCTCTGGCACCCATGCTGAAGAGATTCTGGCCTATTCCCAGGCCGATGGCATAACTGAATTTGTCCATTCTTTTATTTTTTCTATTATCAGGTGGCAAAAGTAAGCCTTTTATTTGAATGATAAGGCTTTTCGTCGTTTTATTTATATTATTTAAGGGCAACGACGGCTCCGCTGTCGCTCTCGTCGGCATATTTTATGTCGAAACGCCCTTCGCTCAGGTTGCCGCCCTCGAATGTGCCGCTGACCACTGTCCCGTCGTTGCGGCTGATGCGAGCCTGTCCGTCGGGCAGGTTGTCCTGGCCCAGGCGGGCGTTGGTGTAGGTGCAGGTAGTGTTCTCCAGCGGGTTGACCAGTGTGAGGTGGAGGGCGTTGAACCGTGCCACGGGCACACTGATGTCGATGTAGTAGCATCCTTCGTTGACGTAGCTTTCGGCTTGGGGAAGGCCGAAGCGACCGGAGGTGTACATCCAGCCGTCTACGAGGCAGCCAAAGGTGTTCAGGCCGTCGGTGGTGGCGGCGGGCATCAGGGTGGGGTCTACGGTGGTGTCTTCGGTGCATGCCAGGCAGGCGAAGAGCGGAAGCAGGAATAAGGCTTTCTTCATGGGAACAGGTGTTTGTTGTGTAGGGTACAGGGTTAATTAGAAATGATAGTTCAGTCCGAAGAGCACCGACAGGCGGCCGAAGTATCCTTCGCCCGATTGCGGATGCTTCACGTTATAGTGTTCCTGGTGGTATTCCACCCGGTACGACTCGGATGAGGAAATCACCCAGTCCAGGCGGGCCGAGACGCCCCACCGGGGTGTCAACAAGTATTCGCCCCCGCCCGATAGGTTGCAGGCCAGTTTGTTCATGCTTACTTCGCGCGGTTTGCCGTACACCGTGCTGCGGTTGGCATACAGTTGGTAGCCCACGCCGGCCGATAGTTGGAACAGGTAATGCCGTTGGAAGAAGAACACGCCCATTTGCGGGGCCAGGTAGTGCATGCTGATTTTGTCCGAACCCTCGGCATGTGCGGCCTTGTACAGGCTGCCCTGGTAGATGAAACCCGGGCCGGCCTTGACGCCTTTCCCGGCAGGGCGTTGTCCGGTGTACCAGTAGTCGGCCTCCCACGCCACGCCTTGGCGCAGGTCTTGCCGATAATTGGCGTCGCGCAGGGTGATGCCCATAAGTTCGCCCACCTGCCACGAGGGGCCGGCATGCAGCGAGAAGATGGAACGGGTGTCTGGAGTGTCTTGCGCCTGTAAGGAAAGGCCGAAACCGGTTAGTAAAGCCAGTAGTAGTGTGTGAAGCCTTCGATTCATAGTTTTTGTTTTATCTTATTAAAACGTCTTTTCTGACGTAAACGCAAAAGTAAGTAAAATACTGCACGGATTGCGACATTTTGTCACAAAACTCCTTATTTTTGTATATCGTGTTTCCCGTCCTCCGGAAGGCCGGGCGGAAGGGCGGCTCAGGGGCTTTGGGAGGCCTTTCCGGGCACATGCTGTGACGGCCGTGGTAGTAACAGGTCAGAAGCGTGCTCGCAACAGGTCAGAAGCGCGCTCGTAACAGGTTAGGAGCACGCTCGTAACAGGTCAGAAGTAAGCCTTACTTAAAGTCTTGTGTATCAATAATAAAGAAAGGAGATTTGGGCATGAAGAATTTGGTAGTTTTGTCGGGCGCCGGTATGAGCGCCGAAAGTGGCATCAGCACGTTCCGCGACGCGGGCGGCTTGTGGGACAAGTATCCGGTGGAGCAGGTGGCGACGCCTGAAGGGTATGCACGCAACCCGGAGCTGGTCATCAACTTCTACAACGAGCGGCGCAAGCAGTTGCTCGACGTGCAGCCCAATGCCGGGCACATCGGTGTGGCCCAGTTGGAGAAGGACTTCAACGTGACGGTGGTGACGCAGAATGTGGACAACCTGCACGAGCGCGCCGGCAGCACAAAGGTGATTCACCTGCACGGCGAGTTGACCAAGGTGTGCTCCAGCCGCGACCCCTACAACCCGCGTTTCGTCAAGGAACTGAAGCCCGGGGAGTATGAAGTGCGCCTGGGCGACAAGGCGGGCGACGGCAGCCAGTTGCGTCCCTTCATCGTGTGGTTTGGCGAGGCGGTACCCCAGATTGAGACTGCCATCAGCTACGTGGAGCAGGCCGACATCTTTGTCATCATCGGCACGTCGATGAACATCTATCCCGCCGCCGGACTGCTGCATTACGTGCCCCGCACGGCCGAGGTCTACTTGATAGACCCCAAGCCGGTAGACACACATTCGTCACGTCCTATCCACGTTATCCAGAAAGGTGCGTCCGAAGGGGTGAAGGAATTGCGCCGTCTGTTGGCTGCCCGTTGAGGGCGGCTTTAGTGCACGGTGTCCTCGTACCTTAGCAGGTAGGTGTCGTACACCGAGAGGAAGGGGTTCTGTGCCTCGATGTGCAGGGCCGGTTTGTCGAAGAACAGCGGCTTCAGGGTCTGTGGCCATGCTCCGGCGCGCAGGGGATAGAGCACCAGGCTTCCTGTTATCTGCCGGGTGTCGTCGGTATAGACGGGATAGGCCGTTGCGCGTAGTTTGCCGGTCAGTCCCGATACGACCGGGTTGACGGAGAGCACCACGCCGCGGTCGGTCTCCTCGAAGTTCAGGTTGCAGCCCGGTGCCACCAACAGGAATCCGTTGCCCTGCCCGTCGGTGCAGGCCAGCGCGTCGATGCCCATGCGGTTGCCCTCGAAGTAGAGGTCGCCGGCGCAGAGGGCGTGCAACCCGTAGCTGTTGGCCGATTGCTTGCCCGGGTAGGAGGCGTATGGCCCGAAGCCCATCCATTGCATGTAGCGCAAGTCGGCATCGAGCAGGAAGCCGATGCCGGCCTCGAGCAGCAGTTTGCCCGGTGTGCGGGGCGCGAAGGAATACTGCATCTTTATGCCGCCTTCGGGCAGGCTTGTGTAAGCCACCTGTCCGTCGGCTTCCAGTTGGGCGTTGGCATAGGCGATGGTCTGTGTCCACGTTTCGTCTGCCATGCGGCTGTCTTTTACGGTGGGCTCGAGCAGGTAGGGACGCACGGCTTTCTTGGCGCGCAGTTCCTCGGACATGCTGAACTTGCGGCCAGCCCGCATGAGGGGTTGTTTCTGGAAGTACGTGCCCAGTGTGCGGGCAACGGCTGCCGTGTCGGTTGCCTGCGGACGGGTGTCGGCCAGTGCAAGGAGTTGGCTCGCTTGCGTGCCGTCGGTAGCGGTGATGGGGATGGAATAGCTGCCCACGTGGTAGCCTTCACGGGTGTATACGTCGAGGTCGATGTGGTAGAAGCGGTCGGCCGGTGCGTCGGGCAGCGAGGTTTCCACGGTCAGTCGGGTGCGGCTGCCTGCCGGGCATTGTGCGGTGGTGGTGCCTTGTGCCAGCAGTTGCCGCCCGTCCACCAGCTTCCAGTCGAAGCGCACCTTGTCGGCCAGGTCGGTGAAGTCGAAGCGGTTCTTCACCTCAATCTCAAAACGGTTCTTTCCTGCTTTACCTGTCAGCGGGGTGGTGCTCACCAGGGCTTGTGCATAGTTGCGGCGCAGCTCGTAGTAGTTGCTTAGCGGCACGCGGTTGGCATAGAGCATCCCGTCGGCACCTTCGTTGCCGTGCATGGTGATGCACGTACCGTCCTTGAGCCACAGGTCGTGGGTGTAGGCGTAGCGTCCCGGAAAGCGGGCGTCGCGTAATACCATGCCTTGGTCGGCCCATTCCCATACACATCCTCCGGCAAGGTTGTCGTTTGCTTCAATCAGTTCCCACAATTCTTTATGCTGTTCCAGCGACTGGCCCAGGGAGTGGCAGTATTCGGTCAGAATCACCGGGCGACGTGCCGCGTCGGCATAATAGCGCAGGGTGGTGAGGTGCGGATAGTGAGGGGCAAAGATGTCGATGAACTCCGGGAGCTGGAAATCAAGCCCGAGGAAGTAATTGTGAATCATGGGGTAGCAGATGGGACGCGTGGGGTCCATGCGTTTCACGTAGCGGCCGGTCTCTTCGGCGATAGGTGTGAGAGGGTTCTCGTTGCCCACACTCCAGAACAGGATGCACGGGTGGTTCTTGTCGCGGCGCACGGTGGCGTCGGCACGCGTCAGCAGGATGTCCTGGTAACTGGCGTCGTACAGGTGCGAGTCGCCGAAGCCGAAGGGCACTTCGTTCATGACATACAGGCCCAGTGAGTCGCACAACTCGTAGAACCGCGGGGCGCGCGGGTAGTGCGAGCAACGCACCAGGTTGATGTTGGCCGCCTTCATCATGAGCAGGTCTTGCAGGTCTTGTGCTTCGCTGACGGTTTTGCCGTGGAAGGGGTCGGTTTCGTGCAGGTTAATGCCGCGCAGTTTCAGTTTGCGGCCGTTGAGTTTTATCACATTCTTTTCGATGGTGACCTCGCGAACGCCGAATCGGGTATTGAAACGCTGTACGCGCCCGGGGGCGTACAATTCGTAGTCCAGCGTGTAGAGGTGGGGCGTCTCGGCATTCCACAAGTCGGGTGCGGTGAGCTCGATGTCGAGGACTATGCGGTTACTATCCGTCGGCAGGGGCTCCTGGAAGCGGGCTACGACCGCTCCGCCGGGTGCCTTGACGGTGCCTTTCAGGCGGATGCGTCCCTGGGGCGTGTCGTGTCCGAAGGTGGCGATGTCGAACGCCAGCCGCAGGCGGGCACGGGTTTCCGACACCTGGTCGGTGACGAGTGTAAAGTCTTTGATATGGGTCTGTGGTAC
>Ga0192245_10522_pt2 | contig 11715 bp, 9 predicted proteins | sample Koala_Koa27_M3_FD_131238 | JGI IMG/M metagenome (GOLD analysis project Ga0192245, IMG submission 131238) | Enriched cells from koala feces incubated with labeled cellulose particles, San Francisco Zoo, California, United States - Koala_Koa2-7_M3 ...
GATGCTTTACAAATTCTTATCCTATACTAATAAAAGTTTCATAACACCCGGGTCTTATGGAAAGGAACACCCGGATGTTGGAAGAATAACACCCCCGTCTTTTCGCCCTTAACACCCGGGTGTTTTTAAAAACTACTCGTTAGGTTTATAAAATTACTCGTTAGGTTTTTCAAAATGGTTCGTTAGGTATTTCTACTTTATTCGTTAGGTGTTTTTAATTACTTCACTATGTTTTTTAAAGCATTCTGGAAGAGGGGCATTGGGTATTTTTACCCTCAAGCGGACCAAACGGGACAAAAAATCAAAAAGTATACAAAATGAAGGTTTTACTCTCACCTTAAATAATCTTCTATATAACAGCAAGTTAACCCCTATTTACAGGAACTACGGGTGAGAGTAGGGGTGAGAGTTCTTTACCCCTACTCTCACCCGTTACTTTCTCATTATAAACCCTTTACAAAAAAAGGTGAGAGTGTGAGAGTTGTTTTGGAAAACTCTATAGGGGAAGGAATCTGGAAATAGTATAAAATAAGACAAAAAAAGCCATCCTGGAAAGGATGGCTTCTATCATTTATCTGTTTATTCCTAATCAGATTTTGTTTGCTGAACCCAAAACGTTTTCAATTTTGTGTTTGTAAAGTTTCTTCGCATTGTCACGAGCTGGACCTAAATATTTACGTGGGTCGAATTCAGCAGGTTTAGTTGCGAATGTTTCACGGATAGCAGCAGTCATCGCTAAACGGCTATCTGAGTCGATGTTGATTTTACAAACAGCAGAAACTGCAGCTTTACGCAATTGATCTTCCGGAATACCAATCGCATCTTTTAATGCACCACCATATTTATTGATAGTAGCAACTTCTTCCTGAGGAACTGAAGAAGCTCCGTGAAGAACGATAGGGAATCCAGGAATACGTTTTTCAATTTCTTCCAGGATATCGAAACGCAATGGAGGAGGAACTAAAGTTCCGTTTTCGTCTACAGTACATTGATCCGGAGTAAATTTGTTCGCACCGTGAGAAGTACCGATAGAGATAGCCAATGAGTCACAACCTGTTTTTGTGACGAAGTCTACAACATCATCTGGTTCTGTGTAGGTGTGGTGATCAGAACTTACTTCATCTTCTACACCTGCCAATACACCTAATTCACCTTCTACAGTTACATCATGTGCATGAGCATATTCAACAACTTTTTTGGTAAGTGCAACATTGTCATCATAAGAAAGATGAGAACCATCAATCATAACTGATGAGAATCCCATGTCGATACAGCTCTTACACAATTCGAAAGAGTCGCCATGGTCTAAGTGAAGAACGATTTGAGGATTTTCGCAACCTAATTCTTTTGCATATTCAACTGCACCTTCTGCCATGTAACGCAAAATAGTTTGGTTAGCATATTTACGTGCACCACTTGAAACCTGAAGAATTACAGGAGAGTTAGTTTCAACCGCAGCCTGGATAATAGCCTGCATTTGTTCCATGTTATTGAAATTGAAAGCAGGAATAGCGTAACCACCATCAATCGCCTTCTTAAACATTTCTTTCGTGTTTACAAGGCCTATTTCTTTGTAACTTACCATGTTGTATGTATTATGTTAATGATTAAAAACTGGCGCAAATATACGAACAATAGATTATAAATAGATGCTTTCGAGCATATAAAATAATACAAAAGTGAAAGGTGACAAAAAATTAGTAGGATTTCTTTGTTAGTTCAACTCAAATCCATACCTTTGCAAGCCAATTTACCGGTTACCAGAAATATAGAAAATTATAAATAAAAAGATAACGAAAGCAATGAAAAAAGGCATTCATCCAGACAACTATCGTCCAGTCGTGTTTAAAGACATGTCTAACGACGATGTTTTTATTACGCGTTCTACTATTAACGCAAAAGAAACGATTACAATTGATGGTGTTGAATATCCGTTGGTAAAAGTGGAAATCTCTAACACTTCTCACCCGTTCTATACAGGTAAATCTAAATTGGTGGATACTGCAGGACGTGTTGATAAGTTCATGACTCGTTACGGAAATCGTAATAAAAAATAATTGTTCACTACTGAATAATAAAAAGAGGGATTCTTACTAAAGAACTCCCTCTTTTTGTTATTAACAACTTCCAAATCCCCCCCCTTAAAATTACATATCTACCCCTTATTAAAAACAAATCTTACCCCTACTCCTCTTAGAAAGCACTTAACTTTGTTTATAAATCTATTAATACGGTCTTATTATGAAAAACAAAGTTATTTCTCTATTTCTCATTTCATTTCTTTGCATTACTTATTCATTTGCTCAATATCCTTTTAATGATCCTACCCTGCCGGAAGAAGAGCGATTAGATAATCTGATTTCTTTAATGACATTGGAAGAAAAGATTTCCGCACTTGGGAATAATACCTATGTACCCCGATTAGGAATACAAGGCTCGGCAAGCGTAGAAGGGTTACATGGTGTGGTATTGGGAGGTCCTACTTTTGGCAATAACAGAGAGCATACTTTTACAACTGTATTTCCTCAAAGTTATGGATTAGGTCATACCTGGGACCCCGATCTTATACATAGAATAGCCACCTACATTTCAGAAGAGAACCGCTATTTATTTCAAAACGCAAAATATCGCAAAAGTGGTTTAGTTATGTGGACACCCAATGCAGACCTGGGACGTGATATTCGTTGGGGACGTACAGAAGAATGTTTTGGAGAAGATGCTTTTCTTACTTCCCGTATGGTTGTTTCTTTTGTAAAAGGAATACAGGGAGATCATCCAACCTATTGGCGAAATGCAGCTCTTATGAAACATTTTCTGGCAAATAGTAATGAATATGGACGAACGTTTTCGTCTTCTGATTTAGATGAAAAACAATTTCGTGAATATTACTCCTACCCTTTTTATAAAGGAATTACAGAAGGTGGAAGCCAGGCGATGATGACTGCTTATAATGCCTACAATGGTATTCCATGTACCACCCACCCTATATTAAGAGATATTGTAATGGATGAATGGGGACTAAATGGTACTCTTATCACAGATGGAGGTGCATTTAGATTATTGCTTTCCGATCATAAAGCTTTTGAAAGTCGTGCGGAAGCTGCCGCAGCTTGTATTCGTGCCGGAATTACTAAATTTCTGGATATTTACAGAGATGCAGTAGAAGATGCCTATGAACAAGGTTTGGTTTCTGAAAAAGAAATAGAAGAGGCTATCAGAGGAAATTTACGTATATCCCTTAAATTAGGATTACTGGATAAATCTTCTGATAATCCCTACGCTCGTATCGGAGTGGATGATGCAATAGAGCCCTGGACGAAAGAAGAAACAAAAGAATTAGTGCGGGAAGCAACCCGTAAATCAATTGTTTTACTAAAAAATGACCAACAGACATTACCTCTTGATAAATCTAAAATCAGGAAAATAGCAGTGATTGGTGAACGAGCCACACAAGTCATTGAGGATTGGTATAGTGGAACAGCAGCTTATAAAATAAATGTATTAGACGCCATTAAAGAAGAGGTGGGAAATAATATTGAAATAAGATATGTACAATCAAATAAAATGGATAGTGCAAGAACTGCAGCCGAATGGGCGGATGTTGCAATTGTCTGTGTTGGAAATCACCCCTGGTGTAATGCAGGATGGGAACAGGCTCCCGTTGCCGGAGAAGGTAAGGAAGCTGTTGATCGCATGTCTATTTTATTAGATCAGGAAGATCTTGTGATGCAAGTGTATGCCGCAAATCCAAACACAGTTACCGTTTTAATCAGTAGTTTTCCATATGCTATCAACCGGATTCAGGAAAAAGTACCGGCAATTATTCATGTAACACAATCAAGCCAGGAATTAGGTCACGGAGTAAGCGATGTGCTGTTTGGTCATTATAATCCTGCCGGCAGACTTACTCAAACCTGGGTAAAAGATATTAATGACCTTCCCCATATGATGGATTATGATATTACAAACGGACGAACATATATGTATTTCCAGGGTAAACCTTTGTATCCATTCGGGTATGGGCTTAGTTACACAACTTTTGAATACAGGGAACTTAAGGTAAAGAGTAAACAAATCAAAGATGGTGAAGGATTAACTGTAGAGTTAAAAGTAAAAAATACAGGGAAATATGATGGGGATGAAGTTATTCAATTGTATACTTCTTATCCAACTCATAAAAATAAAAAGAGTCCTATTCGCCAACTAAAGGCATTTCAAAGAGTTACAATACCTAAAGGAGAAACGAAAACAGTTACGCTACAAATACCCTGGACAGAATTACAGGTTTGGGATGAGAATAGTAATTCTTTCATCTTACCAAATGAAAAGCTAAAAATAGAGGTGGGTGGTTCATCACAGGATATTCGGTTAAGAGCTCAATTGTAATTTCATATATTCTAACCTATTAACAGGTCGGTTTTCACGTATTGGTTAAACCGACCTGATTTGTTTTACAACGATTAGGTCATTTCTATCCGGATGTTTAAAAACAATATAGGCTCTACGAATTTATTTTATCTTTGTCTGAAACTATTAAGGTAATCACGCCATGAAAACACAAACAGAACTATTAGATACAGTAAATCAATTTCAATTGGAAGATAAGATACTATCTGTTGAACCTTTCGGGAATGGACATATTAACGACACATTTAAAGTAACAGACGATCAGGGAGCAGCTAAATATATTTTACAAAGAATAAATCATGCCATATTTACCAATGTAGATCTGCTTCAACATAATATTTCGACTGTAACTAATCATATAAGAAAAAAGCTTATTGACAAAGGAGAAAAGGATATTAATCGTAAGGTTCTCCAGTTTTTACCTGCCAAAGATGGTAAATTGTATTATTTTGACGGAGTAAACTATTGGCGTGTTTGCCTGTTTATCCCTCGTAGTAAAAGTGTGGAAGAGATTACACCTGATTCCTCTTATGAAACAGGTAAAGCTTTCGGAGAATTTCATTTTATGCTTTCTGATTTACCAGAAGGGATATTAGGAGAAACAATTCCTAACTTTCATAATATGGAGTTCCGTTTACAACAATTTCATGATGCGATCGCTAACAATACAGCAAATCGTCTTGAAAAGGTAACAGACCTGGTTGAAGAAATAGAGAAACGCTCAATAGGGATGTGTATACAAGAGGAATTATATAGAAAAGGTGAACTTATCAAACGCACAAACCATTGCGACACAAAAGTAAATAATATTCTTTTTGACGAAGATGGTAAAGTACTTTGTGTAATTGATTTGGATACAGTTATGCCTGGATTTGTATTGTCGGATATTGGGGATTTTATTCGCACAGGAGCTAATACAGGGGCTGAAGATGACGAAAACCTGGAAAACGTACAGGTAGATATTGAGATATTTAAAGCGTATACTCGTGGGTATATGGAAAAAGCAACTTCTTTTCTCACTCCTATCGAAATTAAATTACTGCCTTATGGAGGACGTTTATTGACTTATATGCAAACCGTACGTTTTCTAACAGATTATATAAACGGAGATACCTATTATAAAATAGATCACCCGGAACACAATCTACAGCGAACAAAAGCACAATTTAAATTACTCCAAAGCTTAGAAGAATATCAAGAGGAAATGGATAATTTTATGAATGAATGGCTCTAATTGCAAATCATAAGTCCGAAGGACTTTAATGTGACTAACCCCCAGTGAAGCGAAGCGATTGGGGGCAGGATACTCTGCTCCCCTCAACCCCCGAGTGGGTTGAATCACTCATATTCAACACCTATCGGCGTTGTCCGCAGATAGTATCTTCACTCCCCCAGTCGCTTCGCTTCACTGGGGGTTAGTTACATTTCACCCCTGTCGGGGTAAGTTCTTACAATCCGTAACTTATTCAAAGAACGATTTTCGTTTTTACACGATCCCTTACGCAGGTAACACAAGTGAACGTATTTAATTAAAAAAACTATTCGTTATTATAGGTCATTACAAACTCAGGGGTTACCAAATAGTTTAGCTGGAAACGCTGTGAGGCTTTCGTACGAGTTTCAATCGCATTCAAAACACCCGATAAAGTGTATTGAAAAGGTTGAATATGTAGATGGTTGGCAAAATCTATTTCCTGTTCCGGAATCATTTTAAACAATGTTTCTTTTGCACACCAATAAATAAGAGCATGGTCTACTTTATTTTGAACATCTAAGTTCTGATTTTCTTCTTCATTTAAAAAGCGGGAACATATTTTTAAAATACGATCACTTCTATATTCTATATCAATACCTGTATATGGAGTATTACTAATAATGACAGCGACATACCCTTTCGTATGAGATATACTAATTGAAGTAGAAGCATTTAAAAGATAGGGGGCACCATTTTTATGATAATGAATTTCTACTTCTTTCCGAAGCAACTCTTTTAACAAGACACGAACAGCAAGCCATTCTTTTTTACGACTTTCATTTGTTTTCTTTTCCAAGTAGGGAATATACCGTTCTTTTTTATCCAGTAAATCCAACAACTCTTCCTTTGTCTCCTCTATTTTCCATATACCAAATAAAGGCTGAGTATTTTTAAGATAAAGAGGCATAAAAAAATTACTCAGTATAAAATTTCACTTTCTGTATACGACGATCATCTATTTCAAGTACTTGAAAACGATATTGTTTATAAGAAACAATTTCTCTTCGTTTTGGGAATTCACCTTTAATCTCTAATAATAATCCGGCTAAAGTATCTACCTCATCTGTTAATTTTCCAAATTCATCTGAATCAATATCAATAACACGGAAGAAGTCTGTCAATAATATTTTAGCTTCAAAAATCAGGCTACCATCTCCCAAACGAATATACTGTTTTTCATCTTCGTCATATTCATCCGATATTTCTCCTACAATTTCTTCCAGAATATCTTCCATAGTTACAATACCCGATGTCCCTCCAAACTCATCCACGACAATAGCCATGTGAATTTTATTCGTGCGAAATTCTTCCAGCAAATCATCTATTTTTTTTGTTTCCGGAACAAAAAAAGCAGGACGAATCAAACTCTGCCAACGAAATGTAGTAGGCTTATCTATATAAGGTAATAAATCCTTTATATAAAGAATTCCTTTGATATTATCTTCTGTACCTGCATATACAGGAATTCGTGAATAACCTGACTCTATAATAAAATCAATAACTTCCCGAAAGTTGCTATTAATCTCAATATCTTCCACATCCAGACGAGGCGTCATAATCTCGCTGGCCGTTTTATTATAAAATTTAATGATCTCTTCCAACATTTCTTTCTCTTCCGTTATTCCGGTAGAAGTAAGTTCTAATGCTTTAGAAAGTTCATCCACAGAAAGATCATATTTCTTCTTAGATAATGATTTATTAATGAAAGAAGTTGAATTAGACAATATTTTAGAAAAAGGTCTGCAAACACGATCAATAACTTTTAAAACCGGAGCAGAAAAACGTGCAAACTTTAATGCATTATTCTGTGCATATATTTTAGGTAGAATTTCACCAAATAATAAAAGAAGAAATGTCAATACAACAGTTTCAAGAATAAAGCCTAAAAGTGGTGCGGCAGAGAAATTAAATATTGCATTCACTGCAAATGTACAAAGCATTACAATGGCTACATTTACAAAATTATTACCAATTAATATAGTAGCTAATAAGTATTGGGAATGATTTAAAAGAGATAAAATGGTTAAATCCCGGGAAGAATTCTCCTCCTTTATCTCATTCATATCACCAGGTTTCAAAGAGAAAAAAGCCACTTCTGATGCAGAAATGAAACCTGAAGCAAACAATAATAAAAAAGCAATTATTAAAGCGATAACAGGCCCTGTAGTAAGAGCTTGTACTGTTACATTGTCAAATAATCCTGATAGATAATAATCTAAGTCCAAAGGTCACTGTTTTAGTTAAATAATATCAGAACGGTAAATCATCTACTTCATTCGATTCAGTAAATGAATTTGCCTGAGGGGTTGTTGGCTGCTGATAACCTGCAACAAACGGATCTGAGGTTGCTGTTTGTTGTGATTGAGACTGAGTAGGGTTAGTATTCTGGGAATCGTCACGACGTCCTCCAAAGTTAAAGAACTCCACTCTATCCGCATGTATTTCTGTTACATATCTTTTGACTCCTGCCTGATCGTCATATGTACGGGTACGAATTTTACCCTCCACATATACGCCTGAACCTTTCTTTACCCATTTTTCAACAAAAGTAACCTGGTCACGACGTACTACAATATTATGCCATTCTGTCCGTTCCGGCACAACTGTACCATTTGCTAATGTATATCCTCTTTCTGAAGTAGCCATGGGAAAATTAGCAACAGCCGCCCCACTATCAAAATATCTTACTTCCGGGTCTTTACCCACATTTCCAATTAATATAACTTTATTCAATGACATATGCTATAACTTTATTGATAGACAAAGAAACACAAATTCAAGCACTTTACAAATAGAATACTTACTCTTTTTATAACTGAAAAGAATTATTTATAACCCTTCTTTTTCAAGATAAGCATGTATAAGTCTCGGAACGGCATATTGCCCTAATTCTTTTAATGATATACATATATAAGAAGATAATTCTTCCACAGCTTTCTCAATCTCTATTTTATAAAAATTAGTATATAATATCTGATGAGATAAAACATGCTTAACATTCTCTTGTTTCAAACGAATTGTTAACTCACCACACCCTTTGAACAAAGATTTAAATGCTTCGGTTTTCTGTAATTGTAAAAAATCCACAGGTTTCTCAGTCTCAATCAAAGGGAATTCATATAAACCATGCCAGATATCTTTATCAGAACGACGGTTTAACCAGGTTTTGTCTTTATATATAATATGTAAATATGAAAAATAGCGATTACGAGTCTTTGTTTTATTCTGTTTTACCGGATAATTCATAACTTTCCCTGTTAAATAGGCCTGACAGACATTATTTAAAGAGCAAATAGAACAATCCGGATTCTGGGGAGTACATTGTAAAGCTCCAAATTCCATAATTGCTTGATTATGTAACCCTGCATATTTCGGATTCATGATCTCTTTTGCCAACAATGTAAATTCTTTTTTACCTTTTCCGGTATCAATAGGAGTATCTAGGGTATACAGACGAGAGAGAACACGAAATACATTTCCATCTACTACCGGATAAGATAAATTAGCAGAAAAAGAGACAATAGCGGCGGCCGTATACTCTCCTATACCTTTTAATGATAAAACATCTTCATATTTCTCAGGAAATATTCCATCAAATTCTTTCATTATCATTTTAGCAGCAGCATGTAGATTGCGAGCTCTACTATAATACCCTAATCCCTGCCAATATTTCAAGACCTCATCTTCTGCTGCTAAAGCCAATGTTTTAACATCAGGAAAACGCTCTGTAAAACGAAGATAATAGTCCATACCTTGTACTACTCGTGTCTGTTGTAAGATAATCTCTGAAATCCATATCAAATAAGGGTTTTGTGTATTACGCCAAGGCAAATCTCTCTTATTTTGTTCATACCATTTTATTAGAATCTTACTTATCTTATAATCATTATATTGCTGATCCATCTCTAATTCTTCTTTTTGAAAAACTATTTTTATTCTTTTATACATACAAACATACAGAGATATAAGAGATGATGAGACATCATTTTTCTTAAAAATTGAGGTTGAATTCTTTTTTCTCTTAAATAAAAAGCTATATATTTGCATGCCAAAAAATTAATAGGTTCAAATCAATTAATTATTTATAGATATGACTAAAGCAGATATTGTTAGCGAAATTTCAAAAAATACTGGTATTGACAAACAAACAGTATTAACAACTGTAGAATCTTTCATGAACTCAGTTAAAGGTTCCTTAGCTCAAGGAGAAAATGTATACCTGAGAGGTTTCGGTAGCTTTGTAATTAAAAAAAGAGCGCAAAAAACAGCTCGTAATATTTCTAAAAACACTACTATTATTATCCCGGAACATAACATTCCATCGTTCAAACCGGCGAAAACTTTTATTAGTGACGTAAAAGAAACAAAATAATTAATAATACGTTCAATTAAAATTAAAAAGCGATGCCTAGCGGAAAAAAAAGAAAAAGACATAAAATGTCTACGCACAAGCGCAAAAAGAGACTGAAAAAGAATAGACATAAGAAAAAATAATTGAGTCTATCTCGTAAACTCTGAAGAACAAACTTAACAAGTTACCTTTTAAGTTTGTTCTTTGCGTATGTAATAAGTTCTAAATTAAAATCTTTTTTATAGTGACTAGTGAATTAGTAGTAGATGTAAAACCTAAAGAGATATCTATTGCCGTACTGGAAGATAAGAATCTTGTTGAGCTTCAAAAAGAAGCCCGCAATGTATCTTTTGCTGTAGGTGATATCTATCTTGGCAAAGTAAAAAAGCTAATGCCTGGGTTAAATGCTGCTTTTATTGATGTAGGATATAAAAAGGATGCATTTCTTCATTACCTGGATCTAGGTCCTAATTTCAACACGCAACAGAAATTTTTAAAACAGGCATTAAGTGGTAAAAAAATCCCTCCACTTTCTAAAATGCAAATCCTTCCTGAAATAGAAAAAAGCGGAAGTATAAGTGATGTTTTAAAAGTAGGTCAGGAAGTGTTGGTACAAATTGCAAAAGAACCTATTTCCACAAAAGGTCCCAGATTAACTTCCGAATTATCATTTGCAGGAAGATATATTGTATTAATACCTTTTGCAGACAAAGTTTCTGTCTCCACAAAAATCAAATCAAGCGAAGAACGCGCCCGTTTAAGACAATTGATACAGAGTATCAAACCTAAAAACTTTAGTGTAATTGTAAGAACTTCATCTGAAGGAAAAAGGGTTGCAGAACTTGATCATGAATTAAGGACATTAGTTAAAAGATGGGAAGATAATATCACTAAAATCACAAAAGTGACTCCTCCAGCTATCATTTACGAAGAGACGGCACGTACAGTTGCACTTTTGCGTGATATATTTAATCCTTCTTTTCAAAACATTCATGTAAACGATAAAGAAGTTTACAACAATATACGTGACTACGTAAGTTTGATTGCCCCAGGAAGAGAAGACATTGTAAAACTATATACAAATGAACTTCCTATTTTTGACAATTTTGGAATCACCAAACAGATCAAATCACTTTTTGGCAGGACTGTAACGTATAAAAGTGGAGCCTATTTAATTATTGAGCACACAGAAGCAATGCATGTCATTGACGTAAATAGTGGCAATCGTTCAAAGGGCAGTAGTGCCCAGGAAAAAACAGCCATTGATGTCAATACTGCAGCAGCCGATGAAATTGCCCGTCAACTCCGTCTGCGTGATATGGGAGGTATTATTGTTATCGATTTTATTGATATGGGTGAAGCTGCCAACCGTCAGAAGCTTTTCGAACATATGTCGAAAGCCATGATAAATGACCGTGCAAAGCATAACATCCTTCCTTTAAGCAAATTCGGTTTAATGCAAATTACCCGTCAACGGGTACGTCCAGCCATGGATGTAGATACTTCGGAAACCTGCCCTACCTGTTTTGGAACAGGAAAAGCAAAACCTTCCATCATGTTTACAGATAGTCTGGAAGGTAAAATTGAATGTTTAGTAAATAAACATCATGTGAAGAAATTCACCCTGCACTTACATCCATATGTAGCTGCATATGTAAACAAAGGATTAATTCCTTTAAGTCTGAAATGGAAACTGAAATAT
>Ga0192245_10759_pt1 | contig 11697 bp, 7 predicted proteins | sample Koala_Koa27_M3_FD_131238 | JGI IMG/M metagenome (GOLD analysis project Ga0192245, IMG submission 131238) | Enriched cells from koala feces incubated with labeled cellulose particles, San Francisco Zoo, California, United States - Koala_Koa2-7_M3 ...
ACTTATCTTGAAAAATTAGGAATTAACACCTCAGATTTTAGGATTGAAAAAATAGAGTATATTCAGCAATTTAAAAGAATGAATGTGTATTTGGCTGATACTCAAATAAACGAATAACCAAAACTAACAGCTTTTCAAAATTATCAGAACTTTCAATGAGTGTTTAAGTTTTTGAAGGGAACAACGAGTGAGTTGTTCCCTTTTTGCTTGTATGAACTTTAACACTTAGATTATATCATCGTTAAAAGGTACGGAAAACTCAATATTATAACTTTCGTGCCATGGTATTGGCACCTTTGTGCAGGCTGATTGCACAAAGGTTTCAACGTGTTCACACGAAAGTATTCTGTTATTCGGAATGGATTTTCGTCCATGTCACCCCTTTAATAAATATAGTTGACGCTGGCGCAGATTTATAATATATATTTAAGTGCCAACGGCACGAAACAGTTTAGCCCCGTACGCAGTGCGGGGTATGTGTATTCATCAATTTAAGTCCTGTAAGGACGAAACAATAGCAACTTATAAAATGTAATAAAGTTTCGTGCTTTCAGCACTCCTGGGATGTATGATCAATCTACCCCGCACTGCGTACGGGACTAAACTGTTTCGTGCCGTTGGCACTTAAATATATATTCCAACACCTTCTGAAACAACTATCCCCGAATAACAATGAATGTATCCGGGGATATTTTAATATAAATCAGATGAACTTTTTTTAGTTCTCTGCTTTTGAATTAGAACCCGCTTCTTCTATTTGGATTTCTAATCCTTCTATCCAATGTTTGTGTTGGGTCATGTAATAGAGGTTTGCATACGAGGCAATGCCACGATAGGTACCTGGGATTTCGGCTTTTAAATCCAGATCAATATGTTTTACTTCATGGGGTCCCATTTCACGATAATAGATTACCAGACTTTCATCAATGATCTCATAATAATCGTAAACGCCTTTATCCTGTAACTCTTTTAACTGCCAGGGTTGCAAACTCATACCTCCGGGTATACCTATTACGGCTATACTCATGGGTTTTCCTTCTTTCTCTTTATTACGTAGAGTAACATTCAAACGCACCGTTTCATTTACTTGTAATTTAGTTGTTGCCAGTTTGGCTGTCAGTTCTAACGGGCAAACCGGACTTGACGGAGGAGTAGTGGTATACCAGTTAATATCCATACTATAGAAATAGGTATTTGTCTTATCACTAAAGCCAACTTCAATAGCATTTTCTCCGTCTCTCAGGAAGTGTGAGATGTTAATTGTCAATTTCCCATCTCTGGGAATATGACCACTGGAAGGGTCTCCATTCACTTTAAGTTGTAAAACAGCATTTCCGTCAGTTATGCCTACGATTTCGACATAGCGTGCCAATGCTTGTAAGCAAATGCTGGTTGTTTGGGTAGTACTGTATCCTCCGTGACGTTTTCCTTGAGAGATATAAGCTACGCACCTTTCGATTAAATCAAAGTCGGCTTTTGTTTGTTCTTTCAGTAAAGCTAACAACCAGAAGGCTGTTGTTTCACGAGCAGCATCTTCACCATAAGTGTATACGATTGTAGCCTGTGGTTTTATATCTGAGAAATTATTCTTTTCCAGATATATACGGAATTCATTAATCAGTTTATCGTAATTATCCATATCTCCCATAGTATAGGCTGCATTTGCAAGGAGAGCTTTCCGGTACATATCTTTCGACGCCAGGGCTTCTTGTATGGTTGCGTTGTATTCTTTCCGGATATTATTTCCAAAGTCTGCTTCTGTCATAGCATATACAATATATGCATCTCCAATTACATCCGGTACACCGGAGAATCCATATTTTCCTCTATGATGTTTGAATCCTCCCTTGCCATTGCGTTGCACCATTAAATAGTTGTAGGTTCGTTCAATCATCTTTTTATCTACTTTTCCATAGACTTTAGACATTTCTATAAACTCTACCAATCCATAAGCCGATAATACCTGATGTGCCGGGGTTCCGCCATACCATTCAAAACCGCCGCCCGGAACTTCGTAAGCGGCAAGTTTCTTGTATCCGCTTTCAAGATATAGTCTTGCTTTTGTTCTTGCTTCCTGATTTTTAATATTTCCTGCATTCATCAATTGTAAAGCAAATATATTAGGCATCGTAGAAGAGGATACCTGTTCAAAACAGCCATATGGTTCCTGGAAGATACTTTCTACACCATCCAGTATTTCATTTAATATAGAGGTATAAACGGCTACTTCTCCGGTTAATGTTCCTGCGACATAATCAGGAACTTCTACCATTACAGATGTGCCATTATCTCTTCCTGAAATACTATACGACATAGGAAAGTCAATGTTGCGGTAGGTAATTGTTCTGAATATTTCTTCTGTATCTCCGGTTGATAGTTGTACCTGCATTGCCAATTCGTATTCTCCGGCTTTTTGTATTTCCGGCATCTGTAGATAATGTGTCAAAGTAGACTTCGGATTTACTAAAAGTGAATCTACTTTTGTCTGATTCCAATTCACATTTCCAGCTATGCCTTTTGGTCGCATAAAAGACTTTACCACAATCGGAGTAGATTCTGAAGTCACATTCCGGAACAATACCGGAATAATTACGGTATCTTTCAAAGAAGCCATGACAGGCACTTTCATATCTACCGACAAAGGTTTCTCTGTAATGAAATGATCTATCATATAACCGACTAAACCATTTTGGGGGTCCAGTCCCTCTACAGTAATACGGAAAGAAGAGGTTTGAACATTATTTTTAAATCCGATAAGCGCCTGACCATTTTCATCTGTGTCTACGATTCCTTTCCAAAGTACGGTAGAAGACAAACCCTCTTTATTGTGTTTAGATGTACGAAACTCCGAAGGTCTGTAAAACTCTCTTTTAGGAACTCTCAATTCCTCATAATTTATTTTTTCAAGACCCCTTCCGGGACGCAGCATTTCTTTTCTTGTATTGATATGTACAACACCATTAGCTCCCAGGCTACCAAATGTAGAACCACCCCTACTTAGTTTCTGGAAACTAAGTTCTGATACCATCGCCGGATTCACAAAAGAAATAACCTCATTATAAGGACGATATACAGGCAGACCATCTAAAACTACCGGAAACCCATAGGGGGATGAGAGACTTAACTGACTATCATTCCGGATGAGTTTATCTTCTGCGGGATTGGCATACCGGGTTATATTCAATCCTGCTATCACTCCCGCTAAAGCAGAATTATAAGAAAGCATCTCCGATGCATATACATCGGAATTTCGAACATGCGCTACACTACCGGTTAATTCGCTTCTCTTTGCGGTACCATAGCCTACCACTACCACTTCATCCAATTCTCCATTTCCATTCGCCCATTCATAATCATCGTCATCATAAATCATAGAGTTCATTTCATAACGGAGGCTTTCTGCTATCACTTGCTCTTCTACCGGAGATTCTCCCAGAATGGTTGGAATATCCTCATCGGATGACTCTTTTATCATAAGTTTCAATACATCCTTATTCTGTACCAGAATGGAATGTGGTATATCAAAGGTTAACCTATTCGGTCTTTTAGTAACTAAGTGAATATCTGCCGAAAGGTCTACATTATGATAAATAAATTGTCCGTTTTCGTTGGTTATCACCTTGACTATTCTTTGCTTTCCTGCTTTTTCTATCAGAAATACCTCTGCTCGTTGCACCGGTTTATTCTTTTTATCGACAACAGTACCGTATAAACTATTTACCTTTTCCGGCAATCCTTTTAATTCTCCTGTTGTAAGATTTACAAAATCTTCCCAGTTAAAACGGCGCCATCCATGGGTCAATAATAAATAGTCCAACGCCTGTTCTGCTTTTGGTTCTTTCTTATCAAAATAGAAGTTAGGTTCTTCAATTGTTCCCTGCAAGTCAGAAGACATCAATAAATAACTTACAATGTGATCCTGCTTATCATTGGCAAATGTCATAAGTTGTTCGTCTACAATAGACAATCCTAATTTTGCAGGAACAGGTTTTCCTTTATCATCCGTAGTTGTTATAGTGAATGAAGCATATCCACCTGGTGCAAACACTTCCTGTTTCTTTATACTAATCTGTAAAGTTTTAAAATCATTCACAAACAGAAGACGTTCACAATGTCCTCTATCCATTTCATCTGTTAATGTAAATACAGCAATTCCTGCCGGAAAATCTTTGGTCTTTACCTCTACTCTATTCAGACCCTTTACCAGGTTCAAATGGTTTTTATAATGAGTTTGTCCATGGGTAGCAACTGATAAACAAAGATTCTTCGTATTTTCCGGTGCATAAATAGTCCATACTGCTTTCTCTTTATCTTTCGACTCTAATTTCATTCCGTACCGCTCATTTTGTGCTGTTGGTAAAGGATATAACTCTTCATTTCCTACCGGACGATTTATACGGGCATAATATTCTTTTCCTGCTTCGGGCGTAAATTCAAATGCACCCATTCCCAAATGGTAACTTTCGAAAGAAGTGATTTTATTTCCTTGTTTATCAACAATATCACCACTTACATCTGCACCCTTTCCAAACTCATTTAATGCCTGGAAAGCCACTCTGCTTGCAAAACCGTTGACCATTTCGCCTCCTTCGGGATAAAAACCCAACCCGATACGTTCCAATACAATCGGAATAGAACGGGTAATCGATTCTTCTACTCCCTTGAAAGAAACAAGCACTTGTAGAATACCATCTGCCGAATCTAATGTATGTGGTAAATTAAATTGGATTTTAACAGAACCATCGATCGTTTGTGCGGTTACGGTATGAATCAGCTTCCCTTTTAAACGGATATCTGCTTTTATGGTAGCGCCATCTGCGGGTGTATTATTCAGGTCTGTTACATCCAGCGTTGCCTCTACTAAATCTCCTCCTCCATATGCTCTTTTCTCAAACTCCATTTTCAGTAATAAACGGGGAGTGATTACTTTTTGAATGGTTAATTCTTTTTCAAAAGAAGAGTTCTCTTCCTGATAAGCCATCCATTTGGTATAAGCTACCAACTTATAAAGTCCTCCCGGCTGACTTCCGTCTAAAACAAATTCACCATTACCGGTTCCGTCTATAACTCTTATTTCCTGTTTAAAAACTACATTTCCTTTCGGATCATGCAGTTCCACATATGCAATGTCGCTTATTGCAGATGCCTTATTACTCTTTGCATCTACCAAAAACAATTTATACCAGATCACCTCCTCTTGCGTATAATAGGTTTTATCTGTCTGGACATATATTTTTTCAAAGCCTATGGCTTCTTTCAGTGTATTCAAATCATTCTCATTTCCCGCTATCAGCGAAAGGGTTACTGACAGGAAACAAATGAGTAAAGGATATATTCTTGTTTTCATAATTTTATAATTCAATGGTCAGACTTATAGTAAATTGACGACTTGTCGGCTGATTAAAAAGATCTAATCCCCGGGTGGTTTGATTTCCATACAAAACAGTAGACGGGTCTATGCCTTTGTAAGGGGTTAGCATAAATAAGTTTCTTCCTGCAAATCCCAACCTGGGTGTTTTATAGTTAATCCTGAAAGGCAAATGCCAGATAACAGATAATTCAGCCAACCGGAACCAGGTAGCTTTCTGAATGTAGTCTTCTCCCGCCCCATAGGCAGAAGTGAAAGTATTTGTTCCGGTATAATTAGTAAGAAAAGCCTCTGTACCATTCCATCGGTCGCCACCCTGACTATATTCAAATACCGCAATCAGTTTTATATCCCGGTATCCCAAAGAAGACCTGAGTGCCGTAACAAAATCAGGAGTAGGGTCTCCTATTTTCTTTAATGAAGAATCAACCAATGGATTTCCCTGTATATCTTTCAACAGGGTTCCATCTTCACCACGCATATAGGTTGTACCATAAATAGCCCCTACGGTTTCTCCCTGTGCAAAAACAGAAGCTACGTCCGTAAATCCTGCCAACTTCACAAACGGTTCATCTCTATAAGAAGAAGCGACTTTGTTCCAGCTACGACTAAACTGCCAGTTGATATCCAATATAGTATTTCTATTTATCCTGGTAACCCAAAAGGCTTCCAACTGATACCCGTAATTATGAGTACGTCCTATATTCCTGAGAGAGAACTCCTGGTTATTACTTTCAAAAACAGGAGATGTAAAATTGCGTGTACTATTATAAAAACCACGTACATCAAGGGTAAATCCACCGTAACCTGTAACATATCTCATAGACAAATCCGTATTCAAATACTCTTTCGCTTTTAAGTTGTTATGTGAAAATAGTTCCCGGTCATACACATATCTATTAAAATCATTCGAAGCATATATAGTTGATAAAGCACCCTGATTACGATAAATTAAAGGAGCTTCTCCTACAGACCGGCTCACATTACCGGAAATAAAAAAAGAATCATACCTATACCCTCCCAGAAAGTCTGATACTACATGATCATAATCTTCCCATTGAACCTGAATTTCAGGTAACAGATGATAACGGATATCTCCTTTTAATGTATTAGAAATATAATGCTTATTAGCTATCCTTACATCCCAATAGCTATTCGTTAATCTTGCCTGATAAGTAATATCATGTGCATTTCGTGTCAAACGTTCTTTAAAATCAAACCCCTGTTTATCATAATTTCTTTCCAGATGACTGGTAGAAGCACGAAAATCGTATTTTACTTTAAAATACCATTTTACATAAGAAGAGTAATAATGCTCCTGCTGCAACTCTCCTTCTGTAGAAAACAATAGATCAGAAGTATCTTCATATCTCCTCAGGTGACTGAAAGAGGGATGGTTATACAAATTACGATTCCATTTATCCCATTGCCTTTGATAACTTAAAGAAGCTTTCGTCTTCAAATCACTCCACTCCCTTTTAGTCACAGCATGTCCGGATAAATAATCTGTTCGTTGAGTATCCCTGTTTTGTTCCTTCAAATGATCGATAGTTTCTCTATTTGTACCTGTGTATACAGGATACATCAACCAGGAAAGCCCGTCGCCTCTACCGGTAAACCTTCCATCATCGTGCGTATAACGGAAATCGATATCTGTTTCGAAATGGTTGATATGTATAGTCGATAATTTCAATCCGGCTTTGTACCTATCCATATACGAATCGGGCACAATACTATTGTATCGGTTGTGCCCCAAATCAAGTGTATAAAAACCGGTACGTCCTCCAGGAAGTAAAAGTTGCAGGTCATTCCCGAAAGAGACAGCGGTACGAAAAAAATCTTTGGGTTCACTTGCTATATTGGATAAATCCCTGATCTGCTTTGGTAATGGAGTGGGAGTAACAAAATCCACATACGAATTGAATGTGCCTTTTACACCTTTATACGTATCATACGTTCGGGGATATTTTAATATATAAGTTCCATCTTTCTGCTTGCGTATAGAATGAATCACTAAACGCTGATCATTCCATCCGGAATAATACAAAACATCAGACATACCTGCTACAGAAGAAGGGATATCATCTGTTAAATAAGCAACTCCAATGGAGTCATTCTGACATATAGCGTGTAGATGTACGGTTATTAAAATGAACAAAAACAGAGGGAGGGCTTTTTTCCTAATCGGAAAACAGTATTAGATGTCATATTCAGTTATTTGTTTTACGGTCAATAATCAGGTGATAAATATACACTTTATTTTTCGGAACTATTTCCCGGCTCCTACTCTTCTTTTCTATTAGTGGAGCAAATGGTTGTTTTCCTGTTTCCATAATCCATTTTCTTTAGTTGTTTACCTGATAGATGCAATCGTCAGACGGATTCCATAAATGTTCTATTATTTTTTCCAAAATAATTCAATAATCCTTTCTACATTTACCGGAGTCTTATACCGGAATTATATAAAAAGAAATGAAAAACAAATTTGACGATCTAAGAATAGAAGACTTAGAAAAGCATCCGGAGAACTTACCACTATTTGAAAAAGGAGTGGAAGAGATTTTGACAGGTAGATGTTATGCCTGTAAAGATCATGCAGGTGTAAAAACACACATCCGTTTATCCGATGGTACACGTTTTTTCAGAAGTACCTTACTTCATTTTTTCCTGAATCAACATACAAAAGCCGGTTTCAATTGCGAACAGGCAATCACTTTTTGTGAAGCATACCGGAAGCTCATGGGTTGGAGAATGTTTACAGATTATCCTCTGATGCAATGGATAAAGCAAGTTGTGGTTGAACCTTTCTTTATTAATGAAGGAAGTAAATACAGTGAAAAATATGTAAAGAGAACGGATGTCGACTGGCAATTAGTGAATCAGGAAGAGATACTTCGCTTTGTATGTTATGTAGGAATAGGCTATTGCAAATATGGTTATTCTTTTGATACAATAAATGCGAACAGGCTCTTTGACCTGGTAACTCAGATGGGTTCTAACGAGGCAAAAAGATTGAAAAAAGAAGGTTCAGGCAAATTGCCTGAAGAGTGGATTCGTTTCAAAAACAATCTCCTTTCTTTTCATGCCAATGACGTGTTTGCGACAATTAAAATTGTTATTAAAGAAGAATGTGAAGAGGCGTATGCACAGGCTTTAGATGCTGTAAACAGGTTGTTAGAACCTGAAAATGAATTTCCGGATAGTTATGGCATCGATTTCCGTAGTCCCGATAAAAAATATCTCCCTATCAAAGGATTACCTAAAAAAGGGATTCATCAATTCTTTGCCAATGCAGTTATCTATCCGGGGTTACATGATAGAATAGAGAAATATGCACATTTAGCCATGAAAGAGCATCAATGGTATACTAATCTGAGAGATGAAGATGCACTTATGCCCTCTTCGTTTGCCGTCTTTGCATTAGGATTGGAAAGCGAAACGTATTTCCCGTTAGTAAAAAAATACATGGATACTTGCGATGATGAACACGCTTACTTACAAACAAAGTTCACACCTGTTTTCATTGAGAAATATGGATTAACAGAAAAATCTTTACCTGTTTTTATCAGCTGTGTTTGTTCTTTTCAAAACCCGGAACATCATAAAGTATTCCAGGAAAAAGCCAATGAAAAAGAAGCGCAGACGTTGCTGGCAGATTATAAAGACCATCCTGAAAAGTATCTCCCGTCATCTTTAAAAGAAAGCTATGATAGCATATGGAATACAGTTATTACCACTATTTATAATTGCAGAAGTAGTAAGGATAACAAGATACCTGAAAGATTGCGGGATTAATACATACTTTTTTATTACTTTCAATTTTAGTTAAAGGGAATCGGGAACAGTAGTGATCGGAAGATTTGTAATCCCGCAGGGATTGAATGTGACTAACCCCAGTGAAGCACTTCAAGCGTAGCGACTGGGGGTAACAGATACCAAAAGTATCCTTAACTCCGACAGTGGGTTAAATAGGATGTTCAACACCTCTCGGCGTTGAGAGGGAATAGATGCATTTACCCTCGGTCGCTACGCTTCACCGAGGGTTATTCACATTCAATCCCTACGGGATTACTAATTTTCCGACATCCAGAATGTATATCCAAACACTTGGAATGTCCATTCTGACATCCAGAATGCATATCCAAACACTTTGAGTGTCCATTCCGACATCCAGAATGCATATCCAAACACTTTGAGTGTCCATTCTGACATCCCGAATGCATATTCAAACACTTTGAGTGTCCATTCTGACATCCCGAATGCATATTCAAACACTTTAGATGTCCATGCTGACATCCGGAATGCATATTCAAACACTTTGAGTGTCCATTCTGACATCCCGAATGCATATTCAAACACTTTAGATGTCCATGCTGACATCCGGAATGAATTATATACTACTTTCTTTATTCATTTTATAGGCTCGTTATTCACCGTCGCCCCTTTTCTTACACACAAATACCTGTTTATCTGATTTATTTTCAAATAGTTCTTCATTAAACCCACCGAATTTATGAATAACTTTAAACCCATACAGACTTAAATAGGCATCTAATTCTTGTGGAAAGAACATGCGCATATCTAAATCCTGAATAGAATCAAATTTTCCATTTATATAGTAATGCCATTTGATACGGTTAATCTGAGTCGTATTTTCATAAACCATGGTTTGTTTTATGACCACGTTTCTGCCATCTTTGGTCGAATAAGCAGCGATAGTCTGTTCTTCCTTTTCTGCATTTACAATATAATGAATATTTGGATTAAAACAATCAAATAAAAAATATCCATCTTCTTTCAGATGTTTCTTTACACTTATCAATGCATGAAAGAAATCGAGATTTGTATATAAATGATGAATCGAATTAAATGGAATAAAAATAAGATCATACTCTTCCTGTAAATCTAAGGTTCTTATATCCGATTGAAGAAACCGGATAGAAACGTTCGATTCATTTGCTTTTTCTTCGGCTTGTTTCAGCATGGAGGGATTCATATCAACACCCGTAATAGTATATCCTTCCTGTGCAAGAGGGATTGTAAGCCTACCTGTACCACAACATAATTCAAGAATGTTACCATTCTTCTTCTCTTTAAGCCAACGTGAATAAAATGGCAAATCTGCCATTTCTGTGTTCATGCCATCATAAATGTTACCGTCGTAAATTAATTTTCCTACTTTATATTTTTCTTCCATTTCTTCTCTTAGTTAAAGGGGATCTGGAGAGATCCCCGTATATTAAATATAAGGTTCTCTGAACCAATCACTTCCCTACCCGTTTAGAAACAAACTCTTCAAAGAAAGTGTCTCTATACATATTTCCTATACCTATCTCATGATTATAGATAAAGATATCGTTATTATCAAACGAATCGATTCGCTCTGTATTAACAATATAGGAACGGTTTACCCGCATAAAGATCGAACCAGGTAATAAAGCCTGGATGGCTTTCAGGTTCATATGGGTAATGATCTTTTCCTTTTCCAATTGAAGGATTACATAATCTTTTAGTCCCTCCACAAAAAGAATATCTTTATAAAAGACCTTCCGGTATTTACGGTCTGACTTGATAAAAATATAATCCGCTTCTACTTTTTCTACCTCTTCTTTTTCTTCTGTCTCCAACAAAGCGTGATAAGCAAACGCTTTCTCTACTGCTTTTGTAAATCGTTCCGGACGAATAGGTTTTACCAGGTAATCAATCGCTTCTACTTCATAACTATCCAATGCATACTCGGAGAATGCAGTTGTGAAAATGATAAGTGTCTTTTTAGGAATATACCTGGCAAACTCTATCCCACTAATACCCGGCATACGGATATCCAGGAAGATAAGATCAACCGGATGGGTATGAAGAAATAATGAAGCAGCTTCTGCACTATTAAAGGAGTCTATCAATTCCAAACCACAAAACCCAATCAGGAAAGAAAGTGGAGGTTTAGGATTAAACAATATCCGCAGACGTCTTGAACTCCTTTACCCCAATCGCTATACATTACAACTATCCGAAAAAGAACGAGAGTTTCTGGTTGAATTGGAAATAATCATTTGATCAGAAACTATTTCTCACCCTTTTTAGGGATAAATCATTTCAGGGGTTGTCTAAAAAGAAACTGAATTCATCCCGTGCCTGACACGGGATCGCAGAAGAACAAACGGTATCATGGATTATCAATACCTTAATTGTTAGTCCTTTTGCGACCCCCGGATCAAGTCCGGGGAAAAATTTACTTTTTAGACAACCCCAACGCTGTGGGCTGAGTTGAATGATCCTTGTCTGGGCAAAGACAAATTTCTTCACCCATATCCACAGAAAATAGTACATTT